>Ga0256833_1000380_pt1 | contig 35383 bp, 38 predicted proteins | sample 356284metaG_FD_190535 | JGI IMG/M metagenome (GOLD analysis project Ga0256833, IMG submission 190535) | Hydrothermal vent microbial communities from Mid Atlantic Ridge, Atlantic Ocean - 356-284 | ecosystem: Environmental > Aquatic > Marine > Hydrothermal vents | place: Atlantic Ocean: Mid... | reverse complement strand
CTGGTGCTATCTTCTCAAGGCTCTTAAGGATTGGAAGGGAGTAACCGTCAGCAAGAATAAGGTCAGGATTAAGGGCAGCAATCCTCTCGAGATCAGCATACTTCCCGTAACCACCCACCCTTGTGAGGTTATTCACTCCCGAAGGGAAATCGTCGTAGATTGTCACGCCCACTACTTTGTCAAAGAGCCCGAGGTAATAGAGGTCCTCCGTTATGCTCGGGGCGAGGGAGACTATCCTCTGGGGTTCCTTCTCTATCCTAACGGTCCTGTTGGCAAAATCCACCACGGTGATGGGGTAATATTCACCGAACGCCGTTGAAGTCGTCGAGGATTCCTGCATCACTGTCGACGTGGTGTTCTTAGTTGAAGAGGACTCCACAGTACCTGTTATCGATTGATGGGTCTCTCCTCCCATACATCCAGAGGCGATTACTGCCCCAACCACAACCAGGAGGAGCAAAAGGGCAAACTTCCTCATGGCAACCACCTGGATTAATTGTCCAGGAAGAATAGGGGGAGGGGTATATAAGCTTGTTGGACAAATTCTCCATCAATTCTTTTCCTTCCCAATCCTGAATATATCGACCCGAGTTATAATACCCCGTATCTTTCCGGAGCGATCCTGGACGAGAACTGCGGGATGGTCCTCAAGGAGATACTTCACTACCTCCAAGTCTTCCTCCTCGTTGACTATGGGAAAAGGATCCTCCATAACTTCCATTATTTTCCTGTCATAGATATCCTCGTACTCAAGGCTCTGCCGCACGAGGCTTCTCTCGGTAACGGACCCAACAATCTTATTACCTGCCATTACGGGAAGTTGAGATATGTTGTTCTCGCTCATTATCCTGATAACCTTCTCGACAGTATCATAGGGTTTGACGGAGATAACCGGGGATGACATGACATCCCTCGCCCTGAGATGGGCCTTTTTACACTCAAGGAGAGCCTGAAGAATACGGTTAAACGTTGAAAGTCTGGGGTCCACCTTTCCAGACTCCAACTTGGCTATGTAAGCCTGCGTTACACCGGCTTTCCTCGCGAGCTCCTCTTGGGTTAACCCAAGCTCCTTGCGCATCCGCCTGATTTCTCTGGGATCCACAGGGCGGGGTATTATCACCATAAATAACCACCAGTTATCAACAATGCCTGAGGAGTTATAAGTTTTCCTCAGAAATGGTTCGAATTGTGGGCCGGGTACAGAGACCCGCGCTCATCCCTCACACGGGTGGATGCTCCCGGCCCTGTGGGCTCGGCGTGAGCACGCTCCGCTCACGGCTCGCGGAGGCGGGAATACCGAGCCCGTGCGAGGGTGTGTACCCTCGCCGTCGGCACAGTAGAGTTAGTTGAACCTTTTAAAAAGTTAAGCCGTGGATATCAAAACTACACCCAACACCGCGAGAGCAAGCCCCTCAAAAATCCTCCTGTTGGGAGGTTCCCTCAGGAGAAACACTGCAAACACCGAGGATATTATGGGGTTTATCGCCGAGACTGGGGCCGCTATCTGAGAGCCCACCATCTCAACAGAATAGACAAAGGTGTACTGGCCAATCAACAGTCCGAAGACCGCGGCCCCTGTTAGCACCAGAGCTTCCATCCTACTGGTCTTCCTCAGTTCACCACCATATCTCGGAAGGAATACTGAGACACCAATGGCGGCGAGCATCATCCTCAAACCAGCGAGGGTGAGCACGTCTATCCTTCCTGTCAACCAGTCCATACTAACGATGGCCACACTCCACGAGAGGGGTGCCATGAGGGCAAATATAAACCCCATAGGGTCAGAGTTCTCTTTATCTTCGGCCCTCTTGACTATTACTATCGCCATCACAACAAGGATCGCACCAACGAGAACCCTCGGGTTCACTTTCCTTCCGAGAAAAATAACTGCCCACAAAATCGCCCACAGGGGATAGGTTGAGGTCACAGGAACTGTTCTCGAAACGCCCATTCTCTTAAGGGCGCTGAAATAGAAGTAGTCACCGATAACAAAGCCGAACTGAGCAGATGCAAAGGCCACCAAAATGATGCTCAGGGGAAGGGACCTTATTATGGTGAAGCTCCCAGAAAAGGCAAATACGAAGGCATATATGATTGAAACAACGTACAGCCGAAAAATGTTAGCTGAGATGGGGCTTTTATTGTGGAGTCCAACCCTAATAAGAATCGTGGACATGGCCCAGGAAAAGGCCGAGACGAGTGCGGTCGCTATTCCAACCAGAAGTGAATCCATGGTATGAAAAAAGACTATCAGTTTAAAAATTTAACGTTTCGATGAAACACGAAAAAGTTAGAGAACCATCGCAAGTGGCAGGGTATAGAACCACTCCCCATCCACCCAGATATCGAGGAATTTACCCGGCTTATATCCTCTCCTCGAAAAGTACAGTACGTAAGCATAGCCATTGATTATGGCAAAGATGAGCACCGGAAGGTATTGAATGAAATAACCCATGCTGTATGCAACCAAGAGCCACAAAACGAAACTCGAGTTCATGATGAGGAGTAGGAGCCTGGTTCTCCCAACGCCAAACCTCACGGGTATGGTGTTTATACCGTTCAATCTATCCCCCTCCACATCCCTCACGTCAAAAAGTATTGTGTTTATCATGCTCTTCATGAAGAAGAAATAGTAAACGAGAATAACTTTGAGGGGACTAATACCTCCTGACGCAATTGAAGGGAGAAATGCCGTTCCATTGGCCCAGGTAGTGGCTATTATCAGGTTTTTAACACCAGTTATGTCCTTCAACCTTGGATACCCTGGAAGTAGTCTCACACTGTAGAAGAAACCCGCCACAATGGGAAAAATTAACACTGCAACGGCTTTCCACCCCGTAAGGTAACCCAAAAAGAGGGCCATTCCAAGAGAGACCATAACCGCATACTTCATGCCCCCGTAGAGCTTTTTTACATACTCCACCCTTTCTGGATTGTTTATTACATCCTCCCTCAGGTCTGTCAGTTTGTTAAGACCGTAAACGGCAAAAATCAAGAAAAATGTGGCGCCAAGAAGATTCCATTTTGGTGGAACACCATAAAGGAGGAAGGAGAAGTAGAGCTTAAAAACCCCACTCAACGCCAAGAAGATGGATGTAGAGATCAGTAAACCAAGGAATCGCCCAACTAACCCAATGAACCCTTCCATAATATCCACAATAACCCCATGCCCCGAGTACTCCACGGGGCTCCCCAATGCTCTCGTCATCATTTAACAATTAGTTACAAATATTATAAAACCCTTTCCGAATTTCTCTTATAATACTCAAACAACTCCAACCCCCATTTCTTGGCACGCTCACTCCTTCCCATCATGTCAGTCATCATGTCATACGTGCCGTTGGGAAAAAACAACCCCAAGGAGAGAAAGTTGTCGGTCACCGTGAATGCAACCTTGGGATCTTCCTCAATGACGTAGAGTCTCACGTTTGGGAGATCCCTGACCCTCTCCACTTCCTCTGGTCGAGCAAGCTCAATGAGTCTTTTATAGACCTTCTTCGTGGTTATTATCTCAATGTCAACATCCTTTCCAAACGCAAGGTCAAGAAACTCTCCGGGATAATCGGAGAAGAGGATCGGGGAGACCCCACGTATCCACTTAGAGGTCTTTATCAGTTCCATATAAACCTCATGGGGAAGTCTGAGATAATCTGGAGTTGTAACGTGGAGCTCGCAATCCTTTAAATCCCCTATCTGCAGAAGCAATTCGGATGGAATACCACTCAGATCATGATTCAACCAGAAGTCCTCGAACTTCCTTATGGTTTCCAGGGCCTCCGTTACGTTCCTAATCTGGAGGTAAACGAGATAACCGATGTTGGTAAGCCCGTACTTTTTGTTCTCAGGATCCTGGAACACGAGGTTTTCGTCCATCAAATCACTGAGGGCATGGGATATGGTGGATTTTGTGGAGCCCACCATTCCGTGAAGCTCACCAAGACTTCTGGGACCATCGGATAGGGCAACTACTATCCTGTACTTTATTCCCGAACTCATTAGCATTTTGAGCATATTCTCCGGATTCATGGCTTACTCTCCTCCAAATTTACTATATCCCTCATCCTAATAAAAGTTTCCCGATTTAAAAAAGTTTGTCATTTTAAGACAACATTGTTCTGATGGAGCAAAAAAGTTATATACCCTAAAGTGTTAGTGATTACCGTGAGCCCTATGCAGGTGGTAACGTCAGGGATTAGTTATATCGATGATGCAGTTGGTGGGGGGATCGTTAAGGGCTCCAGCCTCCTGGTGATGTATGACTCCCTTTCCTCCGGTTGGACTCTTCCCTTCAAAATACTTAAGGAACAACTCAAACGTGGAGCAGTTGGGATAATCATAAACTACAATCTACCACTCCAAAGACTCATTCTAAGGGCAAGGTCTGCGGGTCTTGAGGTAAATGAAGAGGGCATGAAAGGCAATCTTTTCATCGTAGATGTATTTGGCTCCCGCTATAACCCCCAACCCTCTAACGGATACGTGTATAGAATAGGTGGATTCAACCCCGAAACCTACATCCCCAAGCTCGAAGGAATATACCGGGATATCCTCCAGAAAACTGGAGATAGAGAAATCGTCGACCTAATATTCTCTCTTGACGGCATGGCATTTGAGGTGGGCGAGGAAAGAACGATAAAACTCCTGAAAAGGTTATTTACCAACAACATAATAAACGGCAGAGGCCTCTTTTCAATGTACCTTTTAGGAACAGACAGAGTCTCAAAAGAGTTCCTCTCCTGGAACATAGAGTTCAGTGACTATGTAATAGAGTTTTCAGGCAGAAAATATGAGCATGGCGTAATAGAAGAGATGTATGTGCTCAGGTCACCACTTCCAAACTTTGAACCTCGAGCCTACCGCTACAATGGTGGGGGCAAAGAACCCGTACCCATTGTAACTCCCACCCCCGCAAAGGGATTATAAATCACCGCATTATATATACCCACGTGATGACCTCGGCAGTGCTGACGTCAGGATGATGACGATCTTGAGTGCTGAAATGGTTTGAGATGTAAATTAAAGAGAATCAGCGGAGGATTACGTTTAGCTTCCTTACCGCTATAACGATTCCGTAGTCCCTTCCGACTTCCTTGGCAACCCGCTGGACCGTCTCAGCTACATCCTGCTTTATCTTCTCGTCGGGAACACCTGAGAAGGAGCCAAAAAGCCCCCCGGTCGACTCTTTTATGAAACTCGCCTCAACATCTATGAGGACTTTCCCGTCCTTAACCTCATGGTTCAGTTTGAGCCACTTGAAGGTCACCCTCGGGATGAGCTTCAGTTCTGTGTGGATTCTGGTCTTGAGTGTCTCAAGGGCCGGCTGGATCTTTGACCTCATTGCGGTTTCTTCTGCTTCCCTCTTTTTCTCCTCAGTGAGAGGTGCAAGTTCCTCTATTCCAGCCTGCTTGAGGAGTTTCTCAACCTCCTTTTCGAGCTCTTCCCTCTTCGCGAGTATCTCTGCGGCCTTAGTGGAGCTGACTGCCCTGCTCCCCTGAGGTGAAACTCCCTGGGACTTGGGGGTTATCCTCTCAATCTCAACGGTACGAACGGTGATGTATCTATCGATGGAACGCGCGAGTTCCCTCGCGTGCCTCGTTAGTATAGTCCTCACCGTACCCACGAGTTCCTCCTGGGACATGCTGCTCTCAAGGGCCGCATAAAGGTTGATTTCAAACTCTCTTCTTCCCTTGACGTCAAAATATGCTTTGTCAACCCTGATACCCGACCCCTCGATTTCCGAGATTACTGTTCTCGCGTAGGCGCTGAAGTAGGGCCAGACATCTTCAACAACTGAAAGGCTTACCCGTCCATCCTTTGTTACTTTTCCCGTTTTCTTCTTCTCCTTATCCACGATCTCCTGAGGCTTAACTTCTTCACCGTTGATTATGACAGCAACGTCCTTTACTATGGGCTTTACCTCCGCCTCCCTGAGAATTATTGGAGCATGCTTGCTGACCGCATGTAGGAGTCTCTTCTCGGCTATCTCCATGTCTCTGCTCGAGCCATCAGAAGTGCCGTAGAGCCTCACGTTAAGGTAGGCCACTCCCTCGCTCAGGTTGGAGTCAAACTCTATCCTGTATATGTGAAGGTTACGGATCCTCCTCGCTTCCTTAAGGAGGGCCTCAGCGTAATCCTTAAATGCCTTTTCCGGAAGTTTCCCACCGGTGAAGTTGACTATCACCTCTGGTTCTTTCGGTATCTTCTTCGGAACTGGAGCGGGCTTTTCGACTTTTCTCTCCACTTGGGGCTGAGGTCTGGGTTCCTCCGGAAGTGTCTCCTCCTCCGGAGACTTCAGAGCGGATGCAGCGGTGGGAACGGGTTTCTCCTCAACAGGCGCCTGAGTTACTTCGGAAACCTCGACTCCAAAGAGCTCGGAGAGGGGCACTTTATCGGTCTGAGCGTAGACATCAACGTTGTCCGCTATGGAGAGCTTGGTTTCCAGCTCATCGAGGGTATATACGTCAACGACCATAGGGTTTTTCATCAGGGACTTGAGAACCGCCACTGCTTCGCTTCCAATGAGGTCCTTCTTCTCGTCCACTAACAGACATTCAGCGGCGAGGACTTTCGAGCGGTCAAAGAGAACAGTGACGTAGTACTTCCCCCTACTGTCGCGTCCGAATATCTTCATGAAAGCACCGTTGCCATGAGAGAGTGCCTTCGTCACCAGATCCCGGAGCTCATCTGGGGAGGTGATGACAACGTTCTCCTTGAGGGGCTGCTTTGTGGGCAGTTTCATAGGGCATCACCATTAGATATATATAGCCCTCCGTCATAGAACCTCCGAAGGCGTTCACCGTCTTAGTATGTCAGTGCAGATATTTAAACATTGTTATGCCAAGGTGGGGAACATGAGGGTGCTGATACTCGGTGGAGGTGCCCTTGGGCGCTCCATAGCTGAGGCTCTCAGAGGAGAATTCGAGGTCACCATAATAGAAGGAGAAGAAATGAGGGCGAAGGCCCTCGCCGAGAGCGGTTTTAACGTCGTCCAAGGAGACTTTTCATACACGGCCAGCCTCCTCAAAGCGGGTGTAGAAAGGGCGGATCTCGTTATAATCACGACCATGAATGTGGAAACGATAAAGAAAACCGTCTACGTCATCAGGAGCAACAACAAGGAGGTTCCAATTCTCACCCTTCTACCGGATGACGTCACTCTCGACGACGTCCTTTCCTCCATAGAGGACGAATTCGAGGCTCAGATCAAGGTAGATTACGCGATTTCCCCCAAGGACGCCCTAAAGGATGCCGTGATCCGAACGGTGGAAATGATAGGGGAGAAAAAGAACGCGAATCTACTAATGAAAAAGCTTAAGGAACTGCGAGAAAAGGGAGATTCCCTGCTGATAGTAATGCACGACAACCCAGATCCAGATTCGATAGCGAGTGCAACTGCGCTAAGCGTAATAGCGAGGACGATGGGGTTTAAAACTCAAATAGTTTACGGAGGGGACATAACCCACCACGAAAACCGCGCCTTCGTAAACCTCCTCGGAGTTGACATGATGAAGGTCTCAAGGGGGAGCTACGAACTTAAAAAATACCCCTTCCTCGCGATGGTCGACTGTCAACCCAACGGGAACCTAACAATCCTTGAAAAGGATGACTACAACAGGGTTCAGATCATCGTAGACCATCACCAAATCCTCCAGCATCTCGACGACCTCATCCCGGATGGGGCCTTCCTTGACATAAGACCCGAGGTCAACTCCTCCTCATCCATCCTTGCGGAGTACATAAGAACCCTCAACATTTCCATGAGTTCCGAACTCGCAACCGGCCTTTTCTACGGCATATACATCGACACCAAGAAGTTCTCCAAGCTCAGCCACGTTGACCTTAAGGCCATAGAGTTCCTTGCAGGGAAGGTGAACTACGAGCTGCTGGACAAGATAGAGCACCCAGACATAAGCACAGAGACGGCAGAAATACTCGCAAAAGCAATAATAAACAGGCGCATCTACAAGAACGTGGTTGTCAGCAACGTGGGTTTTATTACCAACAGAGACGCGATAGCGGAATCCGCGGACTTCCTTCTTAGGCTGGAGGGGATAACGACCGTTCTCGTCTTTGGCATAGTCGATGACAGGATAGAGATATCCGCAAGAACGAGGGACGTGAGGGTTAACGTTGGAGCAGTTCTAAGGGAAGCCTTCGGGGACATTGGAAGCGCCGGTGGTCACTCTCAGTCAGGCGGGGCAAGGATACCACTGGGAATATTCAAACTCGCCAAGGATAGAACATCCCTCCTGAGGCTTGCCGAAGAGGCCATAACGGAGAAGTTCCTTGAGGCTCTAAAAGTTAAAGAGAGCTGATCATTCTTCTTTTGCTTTGACGAGTATTATGTCTCCTATTGCGGTAACCCTCTCGTAGGGCACGCCCACCTTTTCCCCGGGAAGGCCCAGCGCCAGAACCCTGCCCTCACCGCGGTCAATTTCTATCAAAACCTCATCAACGTAGCCAACGTAGTAACCCTTAGTGTTGTAAATCTGCTTGCCGTAGAGCTTTGAGAGTCTCATCACCATCTCAATCACCGCACCAGTTTATCAACGAACGTATTTAAACATTACCTCCCCCCGAGCTTGCGAGCTTCCTTGCGAACTCGAATCCCCATCTCGCGAGGGACGAAAGGAAAGCCAACACTGCCCCACTCCCTGCAACGGAAAATAGAACGGGAACGGCGTATTCGTTCTCTCTCACCGGAGGATAGTTCTTCACGAGGAGCATCACAAGGACGAATCCCCCGATGTAGGTAATCGGAACGAGGAATGAATCCCACAGGTTCGAGGGGCGAAGGTAGAGCATGGCACCCACGGTAACTCCCAGAGCAAGGTAAAGAGGCATTAAGCTTGTCGAGGGTACCCAAAGAAAAACGAGAAGCAGTGCCACCAAAATACCAAGGGGAAAGGCGTACGGAGAAGCCCTGAAACCGAGTTTGAGTTTCCCCGAGAGAAAAAGGCCGATTAACAAACCCACGGGTATCAAATACACCATCGACTCGTTCTTTAATGGCTCGTAGAGGAGAACAGCAACGAGAAAACCCACGAAAGAGCCAACCCCCGACATCAAGAGGGCATCGTTCAGCCCCCTCATTTCACAACCCTCACCCTGACCCTTGAACCGTCCCTTAAACCGAGCTTTTCCCGCAGATTTACCGGAGCCACTATCTCGGCTATTTTGGGTGGATGAATAGTTCTTGAGGGCACCACTATGGCCCCCTCCACCCCACCTATGATAACCCGGTAAGCCCTCACGTCCCCAAAGGTCCTTCCCTCCTTGACGAAACCCGGAAGGATCACGGGGCGCACGCCGCAGAGTGCATCAAAAACAACCTTCGGAAACAGCACTTTTAGGTTGAGGGTTCCGGGGTAGGGGTCAAACCCGAGGTACTCCCTGATTAGAGGAGCGTACTGCCTGACGTAGTAGGCGCCTTCACCGATGCCGGAAACAACTTCTCCAAGGATAAGGCCGTTGTATATCGCCTCGGATATGGAGTCGCAGAGACCCTCAAGGAACCTCAGCCCGTCTTCACTCAGGGCCACCCAGGTTTTCCTCCCGACGATCTCCTTCTTTATCAACCCCTCCCCTTCAAGCTCATCAAGGAGCCTCAAAACTGACTGGGGAGACGTTCCAAGTTCCTCTGCGAGTCCCCTCATCGTTACCCTAACTTTCTCCGCTCCCGCCCTCCTTTTGGCAAGGAGAGTAAGTAACATAATCTTCTTCAAGTCCATTCCTCCTTTGAAAGCTTATCCGCGAGTCTCAGAGGTATAGGATAGCCGTTTTCAAGTGTCAGGGACGTTAACTCGACCGCCGAGTCTAAGTCTATGAGATGCCCAACGCTTACATAAGCTTTTCCCACCTTCCTGTAGGTGTCCGGCGGAGTCCCCTTCAGGAGTGCCTTGGCGATGCCCACAGTCGGCTTATTCAGGAGAAGCCCCACGTGAGATGCAAGCCCGTATCCCCTCGGATGAGCCTTCCCATGACCCTCAACGAAAAGAACGTCGAAGTCCACTCCCCTGAGTGCCAGCAGAATAGGACGTGTCTCCCTGAGAAAGAAGAAAGTGGGAACGTATGGAAAGGGTGTTTCAACTGAAATTCGCCTCTCCACCTCCACCTCACATCCAGGGAACCTGCAGAGGACGGCAACTGCAAAAGCCGTTCCATTTTTGTAAGAAACATCTACCCCCGCCACGAGATCGACGTCTTCAACCCGCAAGGGGACCTCCTTGATTAGATATGAAAGACGGACCTGAAGTTCCGATATGCGTTTGAGTTTGACTTCAAGCTCATCCTCCTGGAACATCTAATCTCCCTTCAGTGCTTTCAGTGTTTCAAGCGTGGTCTCAAGCCTTTCCGAAAGCTCACTATTAAGCTTTGCCCTTGTAAGATCCTCAAGGGTTCTCTCCACCGCATGTCTCGCCTGATCCTGCTTTACCCTGATGTTTAGGAGCCCTTTGGGATATTCGAGTTCCATCAGGGCGCTGTAGATTTCTTCCATGTCCCTGTAAACATTCTCAGCGGCCTTAATCTTCCCCGCTATCAGCAACCTCAGAAAGTACCTCCTCAGCTCCCCCAAGAAGTCGCCAATTCCCATGGCGTAGTCGGCCGCTGGGACTCCAAGCTCCTCCGGCCTCGGGAATGACTCTCCCAAAACGTAGTGGAGGAGAAGTGTCGCCTCCACGTACTCCTGATGAGCGCTCTGGACGTAGCCGGTGTAGTAAAGGTCGGGATGAGAGGCGAGCTTTTCTCTCAGCTCTCTAACCATTTTTCCAGTGTCATCAAGTCGTTTCTGGGCGTGTTCAAAGTCACCCCTGTGAACGGCCTTAACGGTGTCCCCGCTAAGGCGGATTATCTCCCTCGTGAGCTTGAGGGCCTCCTCTCTAAGTGCGTCCTTCTCATCGAGAACTCCCTTTATTTCCTCGATTATTGCTCCAATTTCCATGGGCTCACCCTTTGAAAGAATGCAGGTAAAGCTTAAAAATGTGGGCTCAACTCATCTCTCACCGCAGGCCATCAGCCCGCTTCGGCGGTTCGAATAAGGCGACTCTGGACTTCTGGGATCATCAAAATCTTCATCGATGGTAGAGAGCCCGCTCCAGAGTTTGGGAAACCGGGCACTCTTCTGAAATTTTTTCAGGACAGAATATAAGGGTTCTGGAATTTATTCCTGAGAGGAATATGAAAAGTTCGTTTTCATGCCCGAAAGGTATATAAGACCTGGAGCGTACCCAACCCAGTTTTCCCGGAGGTGATGATCATGGTCGAAAAGGTCAGGAATATAGTGGTGGAAGAGCTCGTAAGAACTCCAGTGGAGATGCAACAGATAGAACTCGTTGAAAGAAAGGGAATAGGTCATCCCGACAGCATTGCGGATGGCATAGCCGAAGCCGTCAGCAGGGCCCTCAGCAGAGAGTACCTGAAGAGGTACGGAATAATCCTTCACCACAACACCGACCAGGTGGAGGTCGTTGGGGGCAGGGCCTACCCACAGTTCGGTGGTGGAGAGGTCATCAAGCCGATATACATCCTCCTTTCTGGTAGGGCAGTTGAAATGGTGGACAGGGAGTTTTTCCCAGTTCACGAAGTGGCGATAAAGGCGGCCCGGGATTATCTGAAAAAAGCCGTCAGACACCTCGACCTTGAAAACGATGTTGTTATCGACTCCCGCATAGGGCAGGGCAGCGTTGACCTCGTCGGGGTTTTTAACAAGGCCAAAGAGAACCCAATTCCCCTCGCCAACGACACTTCGTTTGGAGTTGGCTACGCTCCCCTCAGCGAGACGGAAAAAATCGTCCTCGAAACGGAGAAGCTCCTAAACGGTGAAGAATTCAAGAAAAAGTGGCCGGCGGTTGGAGAGGACATCAAGGTTATGGGCCTTAGGAAGGGTGAGGAGATAGACATCACCATAGCGGCCGCCATAGTTGACAGCGAGGTTCAGACTCCCGACGACTACATGGCCGTGAAAGAGGCTATATACGAGGCCGCTAAAGGGGTCGCTGAGGAACACAGCAACAGGGAGGTAAAGGTTTACGTCAACACAGCCGACGACCCGAATAAGGGCATATACTACATAACCGTCACCGGAACGAGTGCCGAGGCGGGTGATGACGGTTCAGTCGGAAGGGGTAACCGCGTTAACGGTCTGATAACGCCAAACAGACACATGAGCATGGAAGCCGCCGCCGGCAAAAATCCGGTCAGCCACGTTGGAAAGATATACAACCTTCTCTCGATGCTCATCGCCAACGATATAGCAGAACAGGTTGAAGGGGTGGAAGAGGTCTACGTGAGGATACTCAGCCAGATTGGAAAGCCAATAGATGAGCCCCTCGTTGCAAGCGTTCAGGTAATCCCGAAGAAAGGCTACAGCCTCGACATGCTCCAGAAACCGGCCTACGAGATAGCCGACAGTTGGCTCGAAAACATAACGAAAATACAGAAGATGATACTTGAAGACAAGCTCAACGTCTTTTGAGTTTTCCTCTTTTTCTCAAACCACCGAATAACCCCGCTGCTTGAGAATCCTCAGGAGCTTGGCCTCTTCAGCCATGACCGCGAACCTCTCCTTCTTGACCTTCGCGAGTTTGACTGCACTCTCTTTCTTCTGCCTGGCAAGTCTAACGAGCTTGGCCTCCTCAAGGGCAAGTACTTCCTTCCTCTTCTTGACCACCTGGAGGCGCTTCTGAAGAAGCGTGGATTTCAACCTCTCCATTTCGTGTCACCTGAGACTGTAACGCATTCCCTCTTTAAAAGCTTTTCGATGAATGCTACATGTACATTCGTCAATAGCCGATGAAAAAGGATAATAAACTCCGAAAGCAGTGGGTCTAAAGGGAACACCATGATAATAGCCGTCAGTGGAACACCCGGGGTCGGGAAAACCACGGTCTCAAAGCTTTTGGCGGAAAGACTCGGCTACGAGTACGTGGACTTAAAGGAACTTGCCATCTCCGCCGGCATTGCAGAACCCATTGGAGAGGAGCTCGAAATCGACGTTGAGAGACTGCCCGAAGTGGCCGAATCGATGCTGAGAAAGAAGAGAGTGATCGTTGATGGCCATCTGAGCCACCTAATCCCCGCGGATATCGTTATAGTTCTCAGGGCGGACCCAAGAATCCTCGGTGAGAGACTGAGGAACAGGGGGTACAGCCCATCCAAAGTGGCGGACAACGTTGAGGCGGAGTTAATTGACCTCATTCTCGTTGAAGCCATTGAAAGGAACGAGCGCGTGCTTGAAGTGGACACAACCGGTAAAAACCCGGAGAAAGTAGTCGAAGAGATAACCCGCCTGCTGAGGGAGGGAGTCACCAAAAGAGTCGGCGTTGTCGACTGGACCGAGCACTACGACGAGATCGTTGAATATCTCCACATAGGACGTCATGGCCAGAACGAAGGGGGCTGAGATTGATGAGAATAGTGGCCGTTACCGATATTCACGGCAATAAGAAAGCCGTAAAGCGCCTTGTAGAGGGTATAAAGGAGACCCCAGATGCTATTCTCATTGCAGGGGACATTACCCACTTCTCAGATAGCAAGAGTGCAGAAAACGTTCTGGCGCCCCTTCTCGACACCGGGATTAGGATCGTGGCAGTCCACGGCAACTGCGATGGAAAGGACGTTCCAGAGCTCCTCGAACGCCTTGGAATCTCAGCCCACAACAGGAGAGTGCAGATCAACGGTATGGGCGTGGTGGGAATTGGGGGTTCCAACATAACCCCATTCCACACGATTTGGGAGCTTGAGGAGGATGAGATAGCACGGGTCCTTGAGAGAAACTACCAAGAGGGGGATGTCATCCTCTCTCACGTTCCGCCCCACCACACGTGTGCGGACCTCACCCATTCTGGCCTTCACGTTGGAAGCAGAGCGTTAAAGGAGTTCATTATGAAAAGGGCACCGTCCCTCGTTGTCGTCGGTCACATCCATGAAGCGAGATGCATTGAGAGAATCGGCCGCACAACAGTGGTGAACCCGGGTCCGCTCTTCAGGGGGTATTACGCTGAGATTGAGGTCGGGAAGAGGATTTCCGTAACCCTCTGGGAGCTTTGACCCCCATCCCAAAAGTTTGTAAATAAGAGCATTATCATCCATTTCTGGAACAAATTCTTTTTACCCTCAGCTTCAACGTTAAGACGGTGGTTTTATGGAGGATCCATACGCATGGATGGAGAACCTCGAAGATGAACGCGTTCTTAAGCTCGTCGAGGAGGAGAATGCTCGCTTCAGGGAGTTCGTAGGAAGCCTCAGCGACGAACTGTTCCCCGAGGTATGGGAGTACTATTCGATGCCGGCCCTCTACGGCGCAAAGCTCACCGAGAAGGGCACCATAGCAATGTACAAGGAGAGGGATAGACAGCTCATCAGGTGGCTCGGTGGAGAGGTTATAGTCGACTCCACGGCCCTTGAGGAGGAGCTCAGCGACGAGGTTCTGATTCAGGGCTTCACAGCCGATGAAAAGGGAAGGTTCCTGGCTTACAGTTTTTCAATAGGCGGCGCCGACGAGGGGATAACGAGAATCGTAGACCTCAAAACCGGGGAGTTAATCGATGAGTTCAAGCCCTCGGTCTGGAACGTGACATTCCTCAAGGATGGATACTATTTCTCCCGCTTCTACCGGCACGGTGAAACGCCCGATGGCGTTAAGGCTCCAGCGATGAGGCTCTTCTGGAAGGACGGCGAGGAAAGGATGGTCTTCGGCGAAGGCCTCGGCTCCGGCTACTTCATCTCGCTGGGGAAGAGCACCGACGGAAAGATGGCGATGGTAACCGTGACCTTCGGCTGGAACAGGGCGGAGATATACGTCGGGCCGATTGAGGAGCCGGAAATGTGGAAGAAGGCCTATTCGGCGGAGGTTCCGGCGGAGCCGATTGACGTGGTCGACGGAAAGCTCTACGTCCTCACGAAGGAAGGAAAGGGCCTCGGAAAGGTTATAACGGTAGAAGACGGCGAAGTTACCGAGATCATCCCTGAAAGGGAATTTCCTCTGGAGTGGGCGGTTATAGTGGCTAACAAAATCCTCGCCGGCAGGCTCGTCCACGCGAGCCACCGGCTTGAGGTTTACTCGCTCGATGGAGAAAAGCTTGACGAAGTAACTTTTGACCTTCCGGGGAGTGTCTACCCGCTCGATGCCGATGGGAAGAGAGCTTTACTCCGTTACGAGAGCTTTACCGTCCCGTACAGGCTCTATGGGTTTGACGGGAAGCTCAACCTCATAGAGGGGCAAGAAGTTGAAGGGGACTTCAGGGTCGAGGAGGACTTTGCCGTCTCCAAAGACGGGACGAGGGTTCACTACTTCCTCGTTAAGGGAACCAGAGATGAGAAGAAGGCGTGGGTCTTCGGCTACGGCGGCTTCAACATCTCGCTAACGCCGAGGTTCTTCCCGCAGGTAATCCCGTTCATAAAGCGCGGCGGAACCTTTGCCATGGCCAACCTCCGTGGCGGTTCCGAGTACGGCGAGGAGTGGCACCGCGCCGGAATGAGGGAGAACAAAGGGAATGTCTTCGACGATTTCATAGCGGTTCTCGGCAAGCTCAAGGCCGAGGGCTACAAGGTTGCCGCCTGGGGCAGGAGCAACGGTGGGTTGCTCGTCTCGGCGACACTAACCCAGAGGCCGGATGTAATGGATGCGGCGCTGATAGGCTACCCCGTCATAGATATGATGCGCTTCCACAGACTATACATCGGGAGCGTCTGGATTCCCGAATACGGAAACCCCGACGACCCAAAGGACAGGGAGTTTCTGCTGAGATACAGCCCCTACCACAACGTGAAAAAGCAGAAGTATCCGCCGACGCTCATCTACACGGGTTTACATGACGACCGTGTGCATCCGGCACATGCACTCAAGTTCTTCATGAGGCTGAAGGATATAGGTGCCCCCGTTTACCTCCGCGTTGAGACGAAGAGCGGCCACATGGGTGCCTCGCCGGAAACGAGGGCGAAGGAATTGACTGACTTGCTCGCGTTCATTATTAAAGCACTTGGTTAAGTCTTCCAACTTTTTATGCCCCCAATCGGCTCGGGGGGAGGGCTCCAAACGAGTTGGTTCGACAGGTTTCGAAAGTTTATTAACCCCCGACCGCAATAGGGTTATGGGGTGCGAAATGAGCGAGGTAAGAATCTCCACTGGAGTTCCAGGGCTCGATGAAATGCTCCACGGGGGGCTTATTCCAGGGAGAGTGTACCTTGTAAAAGGGGCACCGGGAACAGGGAAAACAACCTTAGCCATGCATTTTGCAATGGCAGGCCTTGCACGGGGGGAGAAAGTCCTCTACGTAACTCTCGAGGAACCCGTTGAGAACCTCCGACAGGACATGCCAAAGCTTGGATTCAACCTTGACGACCCAAACTTCATCCTCATTGACGCAACACCCTCAACGGACACCTACGTGCTCATGGATTCCATGTTTGAGTCCTTTGCCAAAGGGTTCAACAAGATGCTGGAAACAGTCAAAAACCAGTACCTGAGCCTTCACTTCCATAGACTCATCATAGACCCCCTCACAATGGTAAAACTGACAACGAAGGAAGAGATAGAGTACAGACGGCTCTTCCTCGAGTTTGTAAAGACGATGCACAGGCTCAGGGTCACGACCCTGCTGACATCGGAGATGGAGAAGTGTGATGTTGAGGAATACCTTGTGCACGGGGTTATAGAGCTGAGACGCTTCGAGATGGACGGACGAGTCGCGAGGGGAATAAGGATAACAAAATTCCGGGGCAGCGACTTCGACGATGCCCTACGGCCATACGCGATTACGGAGAGAGGCCTCACCGTCAACACGGACGAGATACTCAGGGTGTTTTAGCCTCTATCATCGCCATTATTTTTCTGTGGAGCTGCTTGATAAGTTCCCTTCTGTCCTCCATGAGAACCACGTCGCTTGAGCCTATGGCCTCAAGGTTGAAGGCGAACGGACTCGGGAGTTCGTTGTGCTCTACCACCACCCTCATCCTACCCTCTTTAATCCAGCCCAGGAAGAGCTCAGCGGCCTCAACGTCCATCTTGTCCTCCATTATCTCGCGGTAGACTTCCTTGAGGAGCGGAAAGTCCGGATAGTTTTCCTTGAGAACCTTCAGCAGTGCCACTGCCATGACCTGTTGCCTTCCGAGACGCTTGCTCCTTCCAACGTACCTCCTAAGTATTAAAAGCCCACGGTTGGCGACGTGCCTGAAGCGCCTCTTGAGGAGCTCGGTGTTGTCGAGGGCCCTCTTAAGAACCTCTCTGAGATCCTCAATCTGGAAAAGCTCCATTATTTCCTCCTCACTCAGTCTTTTCTCTGGAGGTAGGAGCAGGGCGAAGCCGTTGTCGTTTATGGCAACGCCGACGTTGGTCTTCTTTTTCTTGCTCACGAGATATGCAAAGGCCCTGCTCAGGGCATCGTTGGCACGCCTCCCAATGAGCGTGTGGAAAAAGTAGCGGTTGCGCTTCTCCCCGAGGACCTCTTCAACGAGAACCGTCTCATCGTCCGGAACCGTTGAGTACTTCACCTGCTCGCGGAAATAAGCTAAAATCGCCTTGGCTGCCCTCTCATCTATGCCGTACTTTCTCATGAGCAGGCCCTTGGCGCGGCGGTTGCCCACTAAGCTGGCAACCTCTCTCCTGAAGCGCTGGACATCTAAGGCCAAGTCAAAGCTGAGCGGAAGCATCTCCGAGAACCATGCCGGGATGGTGGGCTTAGCACCCTCACGGGGAATCACGTAAATCTTGTTGCCCCTGCTCTTAACGAACTCGTAGGTCCTCCCAGCCAGAACGAAGATGTCACCGGGCATTAAGCGCTCTGCAAACTCTTCCTCCACCGTGCCAATTAGCACCTTGTCCATGGTGTAGACCCTAATCTTTGCCTCGTCCGGTATCGTGCCAGTGTTCATGTAGTATATCGCCCTCGTCATCTTACCGCGCTTTCCAAATTTCCCGTCCTCAAGCCATATCTTCGCGTAGACCTTCCTCTCCTCCAGGCCAGCGTATTCCCCGGCAAGATAGCGGAGAACGCTCATGAAGTCCTCAAAAGGCAGGTTCCTGAAGGGATAAGCGCGCCTCACGAGGTTGTAGGCTTCTTCAACTTCCCACACCTGGTTGAGGGCCATGCCCAAGAGATGCTGGACGAGGACATCGAGGGGGTTCTTGGGAATCCTTATCCGGTCGAGCCTTCTGTTGCGGGCGTTGTGAGCCAAAACGGTAACCTCGACTAAATCATCCCTGTCGAGGGCGAGGATTACTCCTTTACTAACGTCGTGGAGCCTGTGGCCGGCCCTTCCAATCCTCTGTAGGGCCCTATTAACGCTCTTCGGCGAACCGATAAGGACAACCAAATCTATTGTGCCTATGTCAATCCCAAGCTCAAGAGATGTACTGGTTACAACCGCCCTAAGCTCACCCCTCTTGAGCCTCTCCTCTACATCAAGGCGAACCTCTCTCGAAAGGCTTGAGTGGTGTGCCTCTATCAGGCCCTCAAACTCCGGAAAGCGCTTTTTTAGATTGTATGCGACCCTCTCAGCACCACTCCTCGTGTTTGTGAAGATTAGCGTTGTCCTGTGCTCCCTGATGAGCTCCGCTAAGCGGCGGTACAGGGCATTGCTGAGCGTCCCGGCGTCGGTATAGACAAGGTCGTCAACCACGCTCTCGACCCATATCTTAGTCTCCTTGGCGAAGCTGACGTCAACTATTAGTCCTGGTCTCGGCTTTCCGTTTTCAAAGCCGAAGACGAACTTGGCGACCTCCTCAAGCGGATGAATCGTTGCGCTCAGTCCTATCCTCACGAACCCGTTCTCCGACCAGTGGGCGAGCCTCTCGACGCTCAGGGTGAGGTGACTTCCCCTCTTGTTCTCGGCTAAGGCGTGAACCTCGTCTATGATGAGGTATTTGACCGTCTTAAGCCTCTCGCGGAACTTGGGGGCGTTCAGGGCTATTGCAAGGCTCTCAGGGGTTGTTATCAGAATATGCGGCGGCCTCTTGACCATCTTGCTCTTCTCGTAGCTTGAAGTATCGCTCGTCCTTATTCCGACGCGGATTTCTGGAAGTTCGTAGCCGAGTTCTCTGGCAACTTCCTTTATCTCCGCCAAAGGCCCCTCAAGGTTCCTCTTGATGTCGTTGTTGAGCGCCCTCAGCGGGGAGACGTAGAGCACATAGATTTTGTCCTCAAGTTTTCCCTCCTTAGCCAAGAGTATCAGCTCATTTATCGCCGCGAGGAAAGCTGAGAGCGTCTTTCCAGAACCGGTTGGCGATGAGATGAGCACGTTCTCGCCTTTGTGAATCTCAAGGACGGCGTAGCGCTGTGGTGGCGTAAATGTCCCAAACTTCCGCCTAAACCACTCCCTAACCGGCTCGCTGAGTATCTCAAATATCTCCTCGTCAGTGTATTCTCTCTCGGCGTGTCTTATCCTTTCCCCGCTCATCGGGGGATGGTTGGGCTTTGGATTTTTAAACTATTCGGTTAACCTAACAAACTTTTTAAGTACCGATTAAGAACTGAAATCGGTGAGAGAATGGAAGGGAAGATTGGACAGCTGGGCAGGATCCTTGAGGAGTTCAACAGGCTTCACGGAAGCGAGGCTCAAGCAAGGATACTTCGAGTTGAGGGTGACGAGGTCATTATGGAATTTGAAGGCTCCTTCTGCGCCACCTGCGGTTTATACGACTACTTCGATGATATCAAGTGGGAGGCAATGGACTTCGGCCTGGAAATCGAGCCGGTGGAGGTTTTGGAGGCCGAGGAAGATGAGTTCGAGCACGGTCGCTATGTGGTGAAGTACAGGGTTGGAAGATCTCCCTCCTTGGAACTCCCGGATAAAGGTTGAAAGCCCCCCCTTTACCAAAAACTATTTATGCATGGTGGATTAACTAAAAAATGGTGATTGCATGGAAATTCTGGTGAAAAGGTTCGACCCCCAGGGGCGACTTCTCCTGCCGAAGGAGCTGAGGGAGAAGCTTGGGGAGGAAGTGATGATAGTTGACCTCGGCGACAGGGTGGAGTTATTGCCAAGGAGGAGGGCTGACCTAAAAAAGTTCTTTGACAGCATCGAGGTGGAGGAGCTGAAGGAGTGGGAAGAGCTTAAAAAGGAGCTGTGGGCGGAATGAGGTTCGCCGATGCCAACGTCTTCATCTACGCGTTTTTGAAGCCAAGAAAGGAGCCTCCAGAGAATATTAAACTTATCAAGGAGAAAGCACAGGGCATAATCGAAAGGATCAGCAAAGGTGAGAGAGTGGTTACCACAGTTGTCCACCTGAGCGAAGTTGCCAACGTCATTGAAAGCAGGGGTGGAAAGAGAAAAGCCGCTGAAGTACTTTTGGCGATTCTGACAAGCGAGAACATCGAGGTTCTGCCGGTTTCCGCGGGAGACTGCCTCAAGGCCTCGCTTATAGCCGAAGAGAGAAACCTTGGGGTGAACGATGCCTTAGCCTACGTTAAGATGAGGGAGCTTGGAATAGAGGAGATTTACACCTTTGATCGAGATTTCGAAAAGCTGGACGTCACCGTAGTGCGTGAATAGATCCTCCGCTGGTAGATTTTGGGGTTCAACGCGCCATATCCTGCGTTCTTAGATATCGACACAATTAAAAATCCCATATCCCGAACTATTCCCATGAACCCGCTCCTCCTGCTCATCCCGGTCGTTCTCTGGGACGGCTACTTCTTCCTAAACTACCTCCTGAGCATTAGAAAACCCTACTCAACGCGCGAGTGGGAGCCAAGGGTCAGCCTTATAATCCCGGCCTACAACGAGGGAAAGAGAATAATCAGGGCGATAAAAGCGGCCCTCGAGCAGGATTATCCGAACTTCGAAGTCATAGTTGTCGACGACGGGAGCGAGGACAACACCTACGATGCGGCGCGCTCCGTGAGCGACCCAAGGCTAAAAGTAGTGAGAGAACCGCACAGGGGGAAAGCGGGTGCTCTGAACGCCGGACTGAAATTTGCGAATGGCGAGATAATAGCGATGACGGACGGCGATAGCTTCCTCGAGAGGGATGCCCTCAAGGAGCTCGTGAGGCGTTTCTACTCCGAAGAAGTTGTCGGCGTCGGCGGACAGGTAAGGGTGATGGGGAACACCCTGCCGGAGCTCATACAAGACATAGAGCACCTAAGAATAGCAATGTTCAGGCGAGCGAAGGAGCTCGATGATTTGAGCCTCGCTCCCGGCCCGATAGCGGCCTTCCGCAGGGAGGCCCTTGAGAGGATCGGCGGCTTCATCGAGGACATCGTCGAGGACTACGCCACGACGAAGGCCGTTAAGGAGTTTGGGAAAGTTGTCTACGCACCAAAAGCGAGGGTCTGGACCGAGATGCCGACCACAATGGGCAGCCTCTGGAGACAGCGAAAGCGCTGGGTTTTTGGAGACATGAAAAAGATGGGAGGGGGATTCACAAAGGACTGGGCCTTCATGCTCCTCTCAGACATAATAGCTGCCATCGACGTTCTTCTCCCCCCAATCCTTCTCCTCAGCGGCCTTTGGTGGGGCCTCCTCCTCTGGTGGGGCTTTGAAGCCCTAACTATGCTCGTGCCAACTGCTGTGGAGGGTGGAAAGCTCAGAAACGCTCTTCTCTTCCCAGTTATCCTGTGGTTTCTGGCCGCGTTCTACCTCTCTCTCCACCTGTACGGTTACGGGATGAAGCTATCCGGCAGACTTTGAGGAAAAGCTTTTAAGATGCACAACCATGTGCCACATAGACTATATAGACTATGGGGAAACACATGAACTATAGTGATGCCTATGATAGAAGTAATCTCGGCGGCGTTCTTCATGGCGTGGGCGATAGGCGCTAACGACAGTGCAAAGGCCGTTGGAACCGCCGTTGGCTCAGGGATTATCGGCTTCAAACGGGCCGTGCTACTCATAGGTATCTTCACAACGCTCGGCGTTATCATCGGTGGTTCCAGCGTTTCTGGAACGGTCAGCGGACTGGCCGAGGGAATGTCCGCGGTTGAGGTCGGTTTCGTCCTCTTCAGCGCCGCCTCCGCTGTAACCCTCGCGAGCCTCTGGGGAAGGCCAATCTCAACGACCCAGTCCATAATAGGCGGCCTCGTTGGGGCCTCACTTGCCCTTGGGCTGCCGATCGACTGGTGGACCGTTGGAGAGATAGCATCGGCGTGGGTTCTCTCACCGATCGTTGCCGCTCTCTTCGCGGTGGCCCTCTACCGCCTCTACAAGCCCGTAGTGAGAAGGATAAAATGCCTAAGAAACCTTGAACTGACCCAGAAGTGGCTCGTCTTCACGGCTTCCGCTTTCTCAGCCTTCAACCTCGGTGCCAACGAGCTCTCCAACGTCGCTGGACTGATGGAAGGGTTAGGAGTGAACGGACCGTTTAAGCTCTTCCTGGCGCTCACCCTAACCATGGGAGCGCTGACCTTCAGCTACGAGGTGATGATGACAGTCGGGAGGGACATCTCACCCCTCGGGCCAACGTCGGCCTTTTCAAGCCAGTTCGGTGCATCTTTAGCAGTGAGCGCGGCCAACCTGATAGGCCTGCCCGTAAGCTCGGGCCAGGCCATAGTAGGAGCGATAGGCGGCCTGGGGTTATACAAAGGCGAGCATGTGAACATCAAACTCCTCATCGGAATAGTGAAGGGCTGGGTAATAGCCCCGGTTTTCGCGGGAACCATAGCCTACCTCCTCATCACGTTCTTAGCTTAGGCTTTTAAACCCCCCGCCGAAGGTCTCAGCGGTGTTGAGAGATGGTCGAGTTCAGGTTTGAGGTCAAGGCGAGAGACGCCGCCGGAAGGATAGGAAAGCTGAGCGTTAACGGAAAAACGATTGAGACTCCGGCTATAATGCCGGTCGTAAACCCAAAGCAACTTATAGTGACGCCAAAGGAACTGGAAGATATCGGCTTTGGAATGATAATCACCAACTCCTACATCATCTACAAGACGCCTGAACTCAGGGAGAAGGCCCTTGAGCTTGGAATTCACGGGCTCCTCGATTACGACGGTATCATCGAGGTCGATTCGGGCTCCTTTCAGCTGATGCGATATGGAGATGTGGAGGTTACAAACAGGGAGATAATCGAATTTCAAGAAAAAATTGGCGTTGATATCGGAACTTTCCTTGACATTCCGACTCCACCAGACACACCAAGGGAAAGGGCCGCCCGGGACTTAGAGATAACCCTTGAACGGGCAAAAGAGGCCGAAATGCTCAAGAACATCGCGATGAACGCGGCAGTTCAAGGCTCGACTTATCCGGACCTCAGAACATATGCAGCCAAGAAGCTAAGCAAAATGAACTTTGAGATTCATCCAATTGGGGCAGTCGTCCCGCTCATGGAGAGCTACAGATATAAAGACCTTGTTGATGTCGTTATCGCTTCAAAGCTCGGTTTAAGGCCCGACAGGCCGGTTCATCTGTTCGGCGCGGGACACCCGATGATTTTCGCTTTAGCTGTCGCGATGGGGATAGACCTCTTCGATTCCGCGAGCTACGCCCTCTACGCGAAGGACGACCGCTACCTGACTCCAGAAGGGACTAAGAGGCTCGAAGAGCTGGAGTACTTCCCCTGCTCCTGCCCAGTCTGTTCCCGCTACACTCCTCAGGAGCTCCGCGAGATGCCGAAGGAAGAAAGGACGAGGCTTTTGGCAATTCACAACCTCTGGGTAATCCGCGAGGAGCTCAACCGGGTCAAGCAGGCGATAAAGGAGGGAACACTCTGGGAGCTCGTGGACGAGAGGGCTCGCTCACACCCGAAGCTTTATTCCGCCTACAAGAGACTGCTGGAGTACAGGGACTACCTCGAAAAGAACGAGCCTGTAACTAAGGCGAGTGCCTTCTTCGAGGTGAGCGAAGAGGCACTGCGCTGGCCGATCGCCCAGCGCGCTAAGGAGAGGGCGGAGTGCGTTAAGAGCAAGTTCCCCGAGACGATAGAACACCCGATATTCGGCAGGATTCCGAAGTACCTCTCGCTGAGCTACCCCTTCGCCCAGAGCGAGGGCGAGGAGGACTTCACGATAGAGAGACCAGGAAAGGGTGAGGCCAGAGACTACATCATGGCCATAGCGGAGTATCAGTTCGGAGAAGGGGCCGGCGAGGCGTTTAAGGATGCATTCGTTGAGCTGTCGAGAAAGACCGGAATGCCAAGGCAGATAAAGGCGAAGGGCAAACACCTCGCGACCTTCAGGGCTGAGGACGGCCTCCTGACCCTCGGCATCGAGGGGGCTAAGAGGCTCCATAAGGTTCTCCCGTTCCCGCGGATGCGCGTTGTGGTTAACAGCGACGCCGAGCCCTTCGCGAAGCGCGGAAAGAACGTCTTCGCAAAGTTCGTAGTCGATGCCGACCCCTCAATCAGGCCCTACGACGAGGTCTTAGTGGTAAATGAGAAGGACGAGCTTCTGGCAACGGGTCAAACACTACTCAACGGCGAGGAGCTGAAACTTTTTCAGAGCGGTTTAGCGGTTAAGGTGCGCAGGGGAGTGGGAGGGTAAGATTTATAACGTGCCCCCCTTTTCTTATTCCGGGCGGGCCCGTGGTCTAGACGGTTATGACGCCACCCTTACAAGGTGGAGGTCCGGGGTTCGAATCCCCGCGGGCCCACCATAAGAAACTTTGCCCAGCAAAGTTTCTTTGGTGAAGCTTTTTCCAAAAGCCTCAACGCTGGCGGGAAGATGGGCGTGTTTCCAAGATGTCCTTTTTTAGCAGGCTTTAAATGCCTCAATGGGCAGTTTTCAGGGTTTATTCTCTAAAGAATCCCCATGGACGCCAGCACAAAGTTAAAACTGCTTTGAAGTCTTAATTCCTCCTCAACCCGCCCAAATCTCACTTGACCAACGCACGACTGGTTTTTGCTCTTTAAGGAGAGGCGTTCTTTTCTCCATCCTTTCCCAAAGGCTGTTGGGGAGGTTTTTTGGGCAACCTATTAAAAATGGCTTCCCTTAAGAATTCACGAATAAAAAGGAAGAGTCATGGGAGAACCTCAACGGGGAGTTTCATTCTGCTCGACGCTATCAAGAGGAGTATCCCCATGACAGCCATGAAAAGGTATATCACCATACCAGTGGCAACCCCGTTTACAAGAACGAACATGACGTTAGGGGCAACCGCGTTTGCACTGTTGGATATCAGCCCAAGGGCAAAGCTTGCCTCAGGATACACCTCCTTCGGATAAGCCGCCGGTGCAGTTGTCCAGAAAGCCGGCCCAGTGCCCTGCACTATCCCGGTTATGGCTATGCCCAACAGAGCCAAGGTGTAATCGTTGGCCGATATCGCCTTCCAGACCACAAAGATGCCGAGGAATGTAATAACATAGGAAAAAGTCATGACGTTAACTATTGCCCTGAACAGGCCCCTGCTCGTTGTGTTCCTAAGGGAGAGCCTGTACCCCGTGTAGCCCATTAGTATTGACCATAGGCCCATGGAAATCTCCAGTGCCATGACGAGGTTTGCGACCTGCTCCTGGGAGAACCTAACGTTGTGGAGAGTGAATGAGCCCAGCGTAAATATTATCCAAAGGGCGGGGAAGAACGTGAAGCCAAAGACCCACGTGAAAGGAAGCTTCCAGACGTTAATACTACCCCCACTCCTTCCTTGTCTGGGGATCTCAAAGTCTTCAACAAAAAACCACCAGAGAGCAAGAACGGCATACATCACCACGGCAGAAATTAGAAATGCCATTTCCACGGATTTCCACCCAGAATAAGTGCCGGAGGACCATCTGGCGAGCAGGATTCCGTACATACCACCCCAGAAGATCCCCGAGAGGATAACCCCCTTTGCAAAGGGCCTTTCCGCAAGGAATAACCTCCCTACCTGATTACTGAAAACGGCTATCAACGCCACTATAAAACCCTGGAAGAATCTTAAGAGCACGACAAGCCACCAGTTTCCGAGGAAAGGAATTATGAACTGAGGAATTGCGGCAAAACTCATTATCAATGCCACACTGCGCTTAAAAGATCCCTTAAAAAGACCCGTGCCCCCCAAGAGGAAAGCCACGAACAGACCAACCACAAAAGCCGTCTGCTGATATCCCATGGCCCCCACCGATATTCCGTAGTGAACCAGCACTGCATCCTTGAACTTCTCAAGCATGTGCATCGTGCCAAAGCCAGAGGCAACGACAAGTGTGTTCAACAGTACAGTAAGCCACTTCCTGTCCATGACAACCACCCCTTTAGAGTTTTCCAGACATCATTAGAATGCCAAAAACAATGAAGAGAAGACCCGCAAACTTGTGAACAACATCCGCGGGCAAAAGATCACCGAGTTTATCACCTATAACGGCTCCGAGCAAGTTAACTACGGCAAGAGCAATTATGGCTCCGGAGAAGGCTTTAAGCCAACCGTACTTAGATGCAAAAGCCATAGTCGTGAGTTGGGTCTTGTCCCCAAGCTCGGCTATGAAGACCGCAAAGAACACCGCAAGCATTCCTTCCATGGTATCACCTTATAGCCTTGAAAGTGCAGAGTGCATCCTTTCCATCGCTTCCACAAGCTGCTCCTTTTTGGTGGCATAGCTTATTCTGATCCAGCCCTCACCCTGTTTGCCGAAGGCGGTTCCCGGGATAACAACTACCCCCGCGTTTTCGAGTAACCAGCCGGCAAAATCCTCGCTCGTCATGTCAAGCTCAGGGTCGATCTTTACCCAAATGTAGAAGGCCCCCTTTGGCCTAAATGGCTCCACATGAGGCATTTTGGAGAGATACTTCATCACGAGCTTTCTCCTTTCATCGTACGTTCTCCTCATCCTTTCGAGGGCCTGCCAGCTCCTCTTGTCTCTAAGGGCAGTTATGCCTGCAATCTGGACAAAAGAAGTAACGTTCCCAATAACGTAGGCGTGGAGTTTTATCATGTCCCTTATAACCTGCTCAGGGGCTATGGTGAACCCCAACCTCCACCCAGTCATGGCAAAACTCTTCGAAAAGCTGTTGGCGAGTATCGTGTTGTCTGGGGCGTATTTTATCATGGGGTAATGCCTTGCTCCCTCGTAGAGAAAGTGTTCGTAAGGCTCATCGCTGAGGATGTACAAATTGTAGTCCTCGGCTATCTCACCTATGGCCCTCGCAGTTTTCTTATCAAGAACCGCTCCCGTGGGATTGTTTGGATAGTTCATAACGAGCATCCTTGTCCTTTTAGTGATCATTTCCACGAGCTCATCCGGATCCAATCTGAACTTGTTTTCAGCCCTAAGGGGTATCCTTAGGATACCCGCCTCTGCAATCTTAGCGTCCTCCACATAACAAACAAAAGCGGGGTCGGGGATTATGACGTCGTCCCCCCCTTCTAACAGGGATTGAAACGCGAGATAGGTGGCCTCGTAGGCACCCGCGGTAACTATTATGTTTGACGGATCCACGTTGATCCGATAAAAATCACGGTAATACTCTGCTATAGCCTCTCTGAACTCGGGAATACCCGCATTGGGGGTGTAGTGAGTGTAGCCCTCATCAAGGGCTCGTTTTGCCGCTTCTTTAACAACCTCGGGAGTATCAAAATCAGGCTCCCCTATTCCAAGAGATATCACATCCTCCATCTTGGAGGCCTTCTCAAACAGCTCCCTTATCTTGGAACGCTGGATGAGGTTTATCCTTCCTGCGAGGAAATATTTCCTTTTCCTGTATCTCATGAGCATCACCCTGACGGCTCAATGTTGAGGGAGGGTCTTTTATAAAGATATCCCGAACCTATGGTTAGATGGTCTCAACGAGAGCAGCTTTCTCCATGAGGGGTTTGAGGATTTTTCCTTCGCAGTGCTCGGGAGGCAGCTCCTCCAACCCGAACCGTTCTATGAAGGTCCTGGCCTCCTCCTCACCCCCAAAAACAACGAGATAGTGGGGACCGACTTTAACCCCACGAAGTCGAATGGCCTCTGAAATCTGATGTGTTCCAGCGAGCCTGAGAAGCAACTCTCCCCCGAGTGTTTTTGCCCTGTTAGTCCCCCTCTCAAATGACCTCAAACTCAATAACGAGGCGAAGAGGACCTCTTCAATGCAGTCCGCTGAAACAAGCTGAAACTTTTCTCCCAGATGAGGAATGAGATCCCCTGGAGCGTGAACCATAACTCTCTTCACAACCACCAAGGCAACGGCACCCCAATGAGAGCCAGAGCTCGAACATTTAAAAACCTTAAAGCATCCCAATGCATGGTTGGGAGCATTGTTAAAAAAATGTCCTACAACCAAGAAATCTTAAAAAATTTTTGGAAAAAATAATATGCTAATATTAATCTTGACCCGCAAAGTATTTAACTAATTAAATTAATCACTACTTCAGCGGCTTGCTCCCACGGGTGGTACATCAATGACCAAGATGAAAATTATCAGTGTACAGCTCCCCCAGGGACTTATAAAGGCCATGGATCAGCTGGTTAAACAGGGGATTTATCCCAACAGGAGCGAAATCATCAGGACAGCTATAAGGGAGCTTCTCAAAAGGGAGTTATACCAGCTCGAAAGCAATGAACGCTCGACTCCAGAATACGTGATGAAATAAGACGGGTAAAATAAGCCCTAAAATCAAAAGCTCATAATAAGCCCGTGTGGTATTAGGGGGTTGGGGCCATGGTGTTTAAGTTACTCGAACAGGCGGGAATAAACATTGATCTCGACGATGAAAAGCCAAAGAAAGACTCCTTCGTTGGTTTTGATGGAGAAGATCTTGAAGACCTGATAAAAATCGTGATCGTCGGAGTTGGTGGTTCTGGTAACAACACCATAACAAGACTTTACGAACTCGGAGTTCAGGGGGCCGAGCTCATCGCAATGAACACAGATGCCCAGCATCTCTCCCGGACCAAAGCCCATAGAAAACTTCTCTTAGGTAAGGAGATAACCCAGGGAAAGGGCTCCGGCGGAGATCCGGAGATAGGTTACCGCGCGGCCGAGGCAAGTGCCCATGAGATAGCCGAGACCATCGGCGATGCAGATCTCGTCTTCATAACGGCCGGCATGGGCAACGGCACCGGTACTGGAGCCGCGCCGGTAGTTGCCAAGGTAGTCAAAGAGCGCGCCAGACACAACGGACGCTTTAGAGAACCCCTCGTTGTAAGTGTCGTCACTTTTCCGTTTCGGAACGAAGGGAAGGTACGGATAGAAAAGGCCAAAGCAGGAATAAAGGCACTCATGTACTACTCGGACACCGTTATCATAATCGAAAACGACAAGCTCCTTAAACTCGTGCCAAAGCTTCCGATAAACGCCGCTTTCCGTTTCGCCGATGAGATAATAGCAAGAATGGTAAAGGGACTCACTGAAACGATAAAACTTCCCTCCATGGTGAACATAGATTTTGCGGATGTTTACAGCGTTATGCACAACGGCGGTGCGGCCCTTATAGGTATTGGGGAAAGCGACTCAAGCAACAGGGCCTCTGACGCGATAAAGAACGCCCTCGAAAACAAGATGCTCGACGTGGAGTACGCCAGCGGAGAAAAGGCCCTGGTGCATTTCACCGTTGGGCCTGACGTCAGCCTCGGGGAGATAAGCAACGCCATGGACATCGTTTACGAGAGACTCGGGGAAAAGAGTGAAATCAAGTGGGGGGCAAGGATAGACGAAGACATGGGAAAGGTCGTCAGGGCTATGGTCATAATGACCGGCGTTAAGAGCCCCAACATCCTCGGGGGCGCTGAGGCACTTCAGGTTGGCGAAAACTTCAAGAGCAACATAATAGAGCCCTCAAGAAGTTTTGCTTCAAGACACTCCGATGACAAGATTTACAACACAATCGCAAGACAGGAACGAAGAGGGCCGTCCCCACGGGCCCTCAGGATATTCGACGACTTCGTGGACATGAGCTAATTTTTCTCTTTAACATATTGGGTGGATTCTTATGGCAGTGGTCATCAGTATAGCCAACCAGAAAGGGGGAGTAGGAAAAACAACCCTCACTTTAAACCTGGGTTATGGTCTGGCAGAGGCTGGAAAGAGAGTCCTGCTCGTTGACATAGATCCGCAGTTCAACCTTACTTTCGCCCTAATTGGGATGGACGTTCTCAAATACGCCGATAAGAACGTGGGGACCGTAATGACGCGTGAGAGCGAAGTGGAGGATTCCATAATCCCGGTTAGAGAAAACCTTCACCTGATCCCGAGCCATTTAAACCTATCTGCGAGGGAAATCGAAATAATAAACGCATACAACCGCGAGAGGCGTCTTGAAAAAGCGCTTCTGCCGATTCTACCGGATTACGATTACGTGCTAATAGACAATCCACCGAGTATGGGCATTTTCCTCGTCAACTCCATGACGGCATCGGACTACGTAATAATTCCACTGGAACTCAGTTACTTTGGAGTAATAGGGATGCAACTGATGTTCAACCTGATGCGTATGATCCGGGAGGAGACCAACGAGAACTTAAAGCTCCTTGGCCTCGTACCCAACAAATTTACTCGCCAGACCAAAGTCCCAAAGATGCGCCTAAAGGAGCTAAAAGAGGCCTACCCGGATGCCCCAATACTAACCACGATACCCCGGGCAATAGCACTCGAAAAGGCCCAGAGTCAGGGCATAAGCATATTCGAATTCGACGGAAAGAGTCGGGCCTCAAAGGCTTTTTCAAAACTGACGAGAGAGGTGATTGAGATTGTCGAGGGGTAAGCTCCCCAAGCTCTTTGACGGTTCCGTTAATGACCTCACAAAGCCCTCAAAGAAAAAGGAGGAAAAAGTTGCCAAAAAAGAAAAAATGCAGAAGACGCTGTATATAAGCAGGGATATGAACAGGAAACTCATAGAACTCTACGGAGAAGAGGGACGAAGACAGAGCATAATTGTAGAAGACGCCGTCAATCTCTATTACTATCTCCGATTGGCCATAGGTGAAAAAAAGCTCCGTGAATTGATGGAGGCCGTCAAGAGAGAAGATCCAGACTTCCTAAGGGAGTACCTTTCAAAGTTTAAACCTTAACGTTAATCCAGGGGATTAAATCAGGAGGTCAAATAAACATTACTCACAGTACGTCTCTATTATCCTTTGGATTATTTTGCTGGTCTTTGCCCTATCCTTCTTGTAGAGATAAGGTATGCGGATTACCTCCGCATTTATACCGTACCTTTTGAGTTCTTCTTTTAGCCTCTCGCAACTGAACTTCTGGTCGGGGCCTATGGCTATCACATCGGGATCTATGCGCTTTACGAGCTCAAAATCTATGGTCCCGGGGGTACCTATGTAAACCCTATCGACGTATTTTATGGCACTCAAGAGCTCCGCCCGCTCCTCCGCGGAATTTAAGGGCTCCCTTCGCTTCTGTCTCCGGACTGTCTCGTCGTGGGCCACTATAACCACAAGCTCATCGCCCAGTTCTTTCGCCTGCCTTAAAAAGTGAACGTGGCCAACATGGAGAATATCAAAGACCCCCCCGACAAGGACCCGGATTTTCCTCCCCTCCCCGCTTTTCCCCATTTCAACCCACCGTCAGCTCCCATATTCTGTCCTTGGCGTGGTGGATGTTTTTCACAGCCTTCCCCTTGGGCTTCTCCTTCATAGCCTTACCCGTCATAAGCGCAACCCCTATGGCGAGAGGCCTTCCATACTCCTCTTCGATCACAAAGACGAAGTCGCCCTCCCCAATGTTCTCATCGGCGTCGACTATTCCCGCAGCCATGACATCGGCTCCCTTTATAACGAATGGCACGGCACCGGCATCCACCACGACCCTCCTCGGCCACTTTCTCAGGTCTTCTTCGTTGGAGAGCTCATAGAGTGCTATGACCAGGGGAAAGACGAGGCCCCTTCTTCTGATAAAGAAAGGCTTGCCGTTAACCAGTAGTATCTCTGTGGTTTTGTCGAATTCAGCTACCTCAACCCGGTCCTTTTTATTCAGCATCTTTTTCGCTATCTCATCACCGAAGATTTCCCCCATCTCATGGATTATCTCCTTCACTTCCTTCTTACTGAGGGGGTGCTTTACCTTCAGCTCCATAGTCACGCCCCCATGGCTTCATCATGAATCATCCTTGCGCTCTCACGCGGGTTCCTGCTCGCGTAGATTGAGCGGCCGACTATTATATAGTCCGCCCCCGCCCTTAAAACGTCCCTCACTTTTCCACCCTGAGCACCCACGCCTGGACTCAGGATTCTAATTTCCGGCTTCAGCTTCGAACGGATATAGGCTACGCGCTCCGGCCGCGTTGCAGGCGCGATGACACCAAATGGCCCAAGTTCGTTGGCCAGTTTGATCAATCCGTCGGTCACCGGCTGAATGAACTCCTTTGCACCGGGATGACTCATTTCAACGACCATTATCGTCCTTCCGAGCTCCATAGCGGCTTTAACGCTGTCGCTCCCAACGAAACCATGAACGATTATGTAGTCGGCGCCAGCTTTGAAAACCCTGCCCGCTATCATCCGATTGGTGTTGGGGATATCGGCCAGTTTGAGGTCCGCTATTACCGGCAGCCCGGTAACCTGCTTGATTTCAGTTATGACATTCAAGCCGGAGCCGATTATCAGCGGCCAGTTCACCTTAACAGCCCAGAGGTATTCCGCCGTTTGTTCCGCTATCTCAAGTGCCCTTTCCCGTTCGTACACATCAAGCGCCAGTATGAGTCTCTTCATGGCTTCACCTCACGAGGGACTTTATCTCCTCCGGCATCTCATTACCCTTGAGGGTCAATGCCACATGATAGGCGCTTTTTATCGCGTGTCCTTCTTTCTCCGCCCAGGTCACTACCACCAGATCACCCTCACTGAACCGGAAGAACCTCCCGAGACTCTCGGCTAACTCGGGCATCGTCTCCCGTAACGGCCTCCCATCTTCGGGAAAAACGGGTTCTCCACCCTTCACGAGAAGAATCATGGCCCCCTTGGCAAAGAACCTTATTGCCTCATCCCTTAGTTCAAGACTATTGAAGTCCGGCGGGTTTCTAATTAAAAGGGCATACGCCGGGTAACCTTCAACATCCCCCACTTTCCGAACCTCTGAAAAATGCTTTGAGAGTCTCTCAACGATGCTCCTTCCCTCCCCTGTGAGGGAGTGCCCCCTACGGGCTGAGCGTATAAGGCTCCCCCACAACAGCTTCCTCAAAAGAGTTCTAACACTACCCTCCCCGAGGTCCAAGGTCTCAGATATAGCCTTTCTTCCCAGTGGATTCTGAAGCAAGAACAGAACGGCCACAACATCCTCCAGGGTGTACTCAGGATACGCCCCCCTCTTCCAGCTCATCGTTTTCCCTCCAAGAAAGGTAGGAAAAAGGGATTAAAAAGTTTTAGAGAATCAGAGCCATCTTGGCTCTAACCCGGCCCAGGTTCTCATCTTCTCGTGCGCTATGATGCGAGGTATGTTCTTGGCCTCCTTCGGTCCAGGGTTTTTCATATAGAAGGCATTTACCTCGTAAACCGTTCCAAAGGCCTTCTTTTCAACAGCCATCTTCCCGAGCCTAACCAAATCAACGAGCAGGCCGGCCAAAGCTGGGCTGTCGTTTATCCTGCCTGTTATGACCAGCTCATCCCTCGCTCCGTTAAAGCTGACGTACTCGATGTGCATCGCTATGAACTTTTTATCCCCCAGAGGCTCAAGGAAGCCCGTTGGTTTAATGTAATGGGGAGCATCATAGCCGAGTAGGTCCTTCACGACCGAGCTCTTGGTGAATTCCTTGCTCCTGTTGCGCTCTTTGTCAGTAAGAGCGAGGAAGTCGTTGTTTCCACCGATGTTGAACTGGGCTATATCGAGCACATACCTGTTCCTCTGGGCGAGGTGGCTGAGTACGTCAGCTGTGAGCGGCGTTGCTCCGGTTGCACCGTCGTCGCCGAAGATTACCATGTTGCTCTCCTTGGCGAGCTCCACAAACGCCGGATCGTTGGCTATCAAAGTTGGAATCGCGTTGACGAAGGCCGCGCCGCCGACTTCACTGGCGTATTTAGCAATGGCATACGCGTAGACCTGGGTGGCTGTAAGTCTCTCCCTGTTGTCTTCAGCGATAGCCTTCTCAAGCTCCTCCCTGCTCTCGAATGGCACGAACGCTTCCGTGGTGCAGACGTTAACGAAGACTTCCGCCTTGAGTTCCTTCCACTCGTTAACAAGGTGCTCCACAGCTTTGCTGAGCGTCATATCGTCCTCAAGGCCCACCGCTTTAATCGGGAGGTTCCTGAGGCTCCTCAAGTGGATTCCCTTCCTGACGGTTATCCCCCTGAGGCTCTCCGGAGCTTCGGGGTCATATGCTTTGACGACCTCGTAGAGGTCCTTGCCAACCTTGCTGGCATCAACGTCGTAGGAACCGACAATTTCAATATCCTTAATCTTAATCGGGAGCTCGTCTGCCAGTGGAACACCGTAGGGCTCCATTTTTCCGGCTTTTATCTTCTCCAAGCCACTTGCAAATATGCTGGCAACGTAGCCCTGTCCGAGTACCACAACCCTAACCATCTCCTTCACCTCCGGTGGTATCCCTTATTTTATATCGGTTAAATAGTTTTCGGATGCGAAACTTTTTCGCGGACGAAATAGAGTGTGAGGACAACCCTAAGGTTCGTCACGATGGCAATCAGGACAAAGAGAGCTCTGACTGATACTTCAACAGGATACAGAAGGAACAGCATGGTCAAAAAGACACGCTCATCTCTTTTTCCAGGAAGTTTTCTCAGGGCTGAAATGGTTCCGTAAGCATCCATACAATACGCCGCTTTGAACCTCTCGGTCGAGTAGCTCACCATCACCGAACCAAAGAGTGCGAGGAACGAAACGAGCCACCAGATGGGTTCCTTCAGGGCCGAATACGCCAGCAAGCTCAGAAAAGCCCCATCGACGTATCGATCGAGGATTGAATCCATGTAGCCTCCGAACCTGCTTTCCCTGAGCTGGGCCCTCGCGAGTTCGCCGTCAACGCCATCGAGGATTGAGCTGATCTGGTACAGCATCCCCGCCACTGGAAGGCTGAGGAGCGTCAAAAGAGCCGAGAGAATTCCAAGGATAAAGGTAATGAACGTTACCTCATTTGGAGTGGTTCTCTCCACAAGGAGGTAGCTCACCCTGGTTGAAATCTTCCTGTTGAGGTACCTGCTTATGAAGCCGTCGCCGGTTCCCTTTACGGCCGTAAAGACGAGCATTTTCCTGGCCAATTTAAGGTCAGATTGTGTGTCCACATCAACCCAGGGAAGACCGTCAAGAAAGGTAATCTCAAGCCGGGCCCTCCCAATCACCTCACTTAGTGAATAGTCGCCGTTTTTCTCTTCTTCGAGTTCCGAGGTTATATCGAAGATACCCTCATCCACCACGAAGAAGCCCGTATCGACAGCATCCCAGTCATTAAGGGATTTTCCTATCTCAACAACCCTGTCTTTTTCAACCTTAACCTTGGTCGCCTCACCAACTTCCACCCATCTCGGCTTTCTATCCGCTATAAGACCCCTCCCCCGCAGGGCTTCCCGGATAAACTCCTCGCCATAAACGTGGTCGCTCATCACGAGTACAAACCTTCCTGAGACATGCCCCCTTGCCTGATGCAACGAGTGCCCGTT
>Ga0256833_1000379_pt1 | contig 35396 bp, 31 predicted proteins | sample 356284metaG_FD_190535 | JGI IMG/M metagenome (GOLD analysis project Ga0256833, IMG submission 190535) | Hydrothermal vent microbial communities from Mid Atlantic Ridge, Atlantic Ocean - 356-284 | ecosystem: Environmental > Aquatic > Marine > Hydrothermal vents | place: Atlantic Ocean: Mid... | reverse complement strand
GCAGGCTGATGGGGAAGTTGAAGGCCTACTACAAGGAGCAGGGCCGGGAGGCTCTGGTGGCCTGAGGGGGTTGACGGGGGAAGACGGTATCACGCACCAAAACACTGCCCGGAGGTACGCGGCCCACTTATGCCACGTCCTGCCGGCCGCACCCACTCCGCTTGACAGCCTGCGCGGGCGGGCATAAAATCGCGGCAAGGTGCGTTCGTTCGCGAGCATTATTCTCCGCCCCGCGCTCGGCCTAGTACTAGGTCGGGGCGGGGGAGGCTTGCGTACGTAGCGTATTCTTATTCATCGCAAACCGCACCCCGCCTTTTCAGGGCGGGGTGTTCGTTTGGCAGGAGGGGAACGTGGCATGAACGGAGCAGAAGCGATACTGGAGGTTCTGGCGCGCGAAGGCGTGAAGCACATCTTCGGCGTGCCGGGCGGGGCGAACATGCCCATGTACGACGCCCTCTACGACCGGCCGGAGCTCGAACACGTGCTCGCCCGGCACGAGCAGGGGGCCATCCACGCCGCCGAGGGCTACGCCATTAGCTCGGGGCGCACCAGCGTGGTCTTCGCCACCAGCGGGCCCGGGGCGCTCAACCTGGTGACGGGGCTGGCCGACGCCCTCATGGACTCGGTGCCGCTCGTGGCCATCACCGGCCAGGTGGCGCGCTCGGCGGTCGGTACCGACGCCTTCCAGGAGGCTGACGTTACCGGCGTGACCATGCCCATCACCAAGCACAACTACCTGGTGCAGGACGTCAACGACATTCCCCGCATCGTCCGCGAGGCCTTCGTCATCGCCTCCACCGGGCGGCCGGGGCCGGTGCTCATCGACGTGCCCAAGGACGTGCAGTTCGACGAGTTTACCGGCAGCTTCGACGTCGAGCCGCGCCTGCCGGGCTACAACCCCACGGTCAAGGGTCATCCGCGCCAAATCCAGCGGGCGCTCGAAGCCCTGGCCGCGGCCAAGAGGCCGGTGATGATGCTCGGTGGCGGGGCGCACCACGCGGCCGAGCCGTTGCGCAAGTTCGCCGAGGCGACGGGCATCCCCGTGATCACCACGCTCAAGGGTCTGGGCGTGCTCCCGGCCGACCACCCCCAGGTGCTGGGCATGCCGGGCATGCACGGCACGGTGGCCGCCAACCGCGCGCTCCAGCACGCCGACCTGATTCTGGCGCTGGGGCTGCGTTTCGACGACCGCATCACCGGCAACATCGAGAAGTTCGCGCCCAACGTGAAGACGGTGATCCACGTGGACATCGACCCCGCCGAGATTGGCAAGGTGGTGCGCACCGACGTGCCCATCGTGGGCGACGCCCGCTGGGTGGCCGAGCGGCTGCTCGCGGGGGCGAAGCCGCTCGAGCTCGATGACTGGTGGGCCCAGCTGCGCGCCTGGCAGGAGGCCCACCCCCTGCCCATGCCCGAGCGCGAGCGGCTCACCTCGCAAGAGGTCGTGCGCGCCTTCTGGGAGGCCACCGGCGGCGAGGCCTACGTGACCACCGGCGTGGGGCAGCACCAGATGTTCGCGGCCCAGTTTTGGAAGCCCAAGTTCCCCCGCAGCTTCATCACCTCCGGCGGCCTGGGCACGATGGGTTACGGGCTGCCCGCGGCGGTGGGGGTGCAGGTGGCTCACCCTGACGCGCTCGTACTCGACTTCGACGGCGACGGCTCCTTCCAGATGACCATGCAGGAGCTGGCCACGCTGGTGCGCTACGACCTGCCGGTCAAGGTCATCCTGCTCAACAATGGCTATCTGGGCATGGTGCGCCAGTGGCAGGACCTCTTCAACGACAAGCGCTACGCCGAGGTCCACCTGGAGGAGTCGAACCCCGACTTCGCCAAGCTGGCCGAGGCCTTCGGGGTCAGGGGCTTCACGGCGGAGCGGCGCGAAGACCTGAAGGAGGTGGCGGAGGCGACGCTGGCCCACGAGGGGCCCGTGCTCGCCGAGTTCCGTGTCTACAACGAGGAGGGGGTCTTCCCGATGATCCCTGCCGGCGGCAGCGCCGAGGACATGATCATCGAACCCCCGGGGGAGGTGCAGTCGTGAGGCACGTCGTCAGCGTTCTGGTGGAGGACCATCCGCGGGTGCTCACCCGCATCACCTCGCTCTTCGCCCGGCGCGGCTTCAACATCGAGTCGCTGGCCGTGGGCAAAACCCACGTGCCCGGGCTTTCGCGCATCTCGATCGTGGTGCTGGGCGACGACCGCACCATCGAGCAGGTGGAGAAGCAGCTCAACAAGCTGATCGAGGTCATCAAGGTGACCGACCACGTCGAGCCCCACGTGGAGCGCGAGTTGGCGCTGGTGAAGGTGCGCACCGAGGGGGTGGAGGAGCGGCTGCAGATCAAGGAGATCGTCGAGGCCTTCCGTGCCCGCCCGGTGGATGTGGGCCGCACAAGCTCGATCTACGAGGTGACCGGGGATCCCGGTAAGATCGAAGGGTTCATCGCCGGGCTGGAACCCTACGGGGTGCTCGAGGTGATGCGCACCGGCGCGGTGGCCATGAGCCGGGGCGAAGCGGTATTGAAGCCACGCGTGAAGAAGGAGGCGGTATGAACGTTTATTACGATCACGACGCAGACCTAGGTTTTATCCAGAACAAGAAGGTGGCCGTGCTCGGCTACGGTTCCCAGGGCCACGCCCACGCCCTCAACCTGCACGAGTCGGGTGTGCCCGTCGTCGTGGGGCTGCGCCCCGGCTCGCGCCGCTGGAAGCAGGCGGAGGCGGAGGGGCTGGAGGTGGCCCCCGTAGCCGAGGCCGTTGCCCAGGCCGACGTGGTGATGATTCTGCTGCCCGACGAGGTGCAGGCCCGGGTCTACCGCGAGGAGGTCGAGCCCAACCTCAAGGAGGGGGCCTCGCTCGTCTTCGCCCACGGCTTCAACGTCCACTTCGGTCAGATCAAGCCGCGACCCGACCTGGACGTCTGGATGGTGGCGCCCAAGGGTCCCGGCCACCTGGTGCGCAGCGAGTACCAGGCGGGGCGCGGCGTGCCGGCGCTCGTGGCCGTGCACCAGGACGCTTCGGGCTCGGCGCTGCCCACCGCGCTGGCCTACGCCAAGGGCATCGGGGCCACCCGCGCCGGCGTTATTCCCACCACCTTCGCCGAGGAGACCGAGACCGACCTCTTTGGTGAGCAGGCGGTGCTCTGCGGCGGTACCAGTCAGCTGGTGGCCTACGGTTTCGAGACCCTGATCGAGGCGGGCTACAAGCCCGAGATCGCCTACTTCGAGGTGCTCCACGAGCTCAAGCTGATCGTCGACCTGATGTACGAGTCGGGCCTCGCGGGGATGCGCTACTCGATTTCCAACACCGCCGAGTACGGCGACTACACCCGCGGCCCCGCGGTGATCGGCCCCGAGGTCAAGGAGCGCATGAAGGAGGTGCTGCGGCAGATCCAGGAAGGCGAGTTCGCGCGCGAGTGGGTGCTGGAAAACCAGGCGGGCCAGGCGGTGCTCGCGGCCAAGCGACAGAAGTGGGCCCAGCACCCCATCGAGCAGGTGGGCCCCAAGCTGCGGGCGATGATGCCCTTCCTCAAGGCGCACGTAAGCGAAGAGGAGGTAGGTGATGCGACGGATTAAGATTTTCGACACCACCCTGCGCGACGGCGAGCAGTCGCCGGGCGTAGCGCTGAGCCCCGACGAGAAGCTGGCGATCGCCAAGCAGTTGGCGCGGCTGGGCGTGGACGTGATCGAGGCCGGCTTTCCTATTGCCAGCCCCGGCGACTTCGACGCGGTGCGGCGCATCGCCGAGGAGGTGAAGGGCCCCACCATCGCGGCGCTGGCGCGCACGGCCAAACCCGACATCGAGCGGGCGGCCGAGGCCATCGCGCCGGCGGAGAAGCGGCGCATCCACACCTTCATCGCCACCAGCCCGGTGCACATGGAGAAGAAGCTGCGCATGACCCCCGACGAGGTGGTGGAGAAGGCCGTTTGGGCGGTAAAGTTTGCCCGCGAGTTCACCGACGACGTGGAGTTCTCGGCCGAGGACGCGGGGCGCAGCGACCCCGACTTTCTGATTCGCATCTTCGGCGAGGCCATCGCCGCCGGCGCCACCACCATCAACATTCCCGACACCGTTGGCTACCAGGTGCCCTGGAAGTTCGCCGAGCTGGTGGGCTACATCATCGAGAACACCCCCGGCGCCGACGGGGTGGACTGGTCGGTCCACACCCACGACGACCTGGGCATGGCCGTGGTCAACAGCCTGGCGGCGGTGCGCGCCGGGGCCACCCAGGTGGAGTGCACCATCAACGGTATCGGCGAGCGCGCGGGCAACGCCAGCCTGGAAGAGGTGGTGATGGCGCTCTACACCCGCCGCGACTTCTTCGAGGCCGAGACCGGCGTCAACACCCGCGAGCTCTACCGCACCAGCCAGCTGGTGAGCCGCCTGACCGGCATGGTGGTGCCGCCCAACAAGGCCATCGTGGGGCGCAACGCCTTCGCCCACGAGTCGGGCATCCACCAGGACGGCGTGCTCAAGGCGCGCGAGACCTACGAGATCATGAACGCCGAGATCGTGGGGCGCGAGGCGGCGGTGATGGTGTTGGGCAAACACTCGGGCCGTCACGCCTTCAAGAAGGCCCTGGCCGAGCTCGGTTACAAGGTGGACGATGAGGAGCTCAAGCGCCTCTTCGCCCGCTTCAAGGAGATCGCCGACCGCAAGAAGCAGGTGACCAGCGAGGACCTGGTGGCGCTGGTGGAGGACGAGCGCACCCGCGCGCCCGAGATGTTCAAGCTGCTGGACATGCAGGTGCACTCGGGGTTGGCGCTGACGCCGGTGGCCACGGTCAAGGTGAAGACGCCCGACGACGAGATCACCGAGGCGGCCACCGGCGATGGGCCGGTGGACGCGGTCTACAAGGCGATCAGCCGGGCGGTGGGGCTCAGTCCGACGCTTGAGCGCTACCGCATCGAGGCCACCACCGGTGGCACCGAGGCACTGGGCGAGGTGATGGTGCGCCTGCGCCAAGGCACGGTTGTGGTTACGGGCCGCGGCATTGCCCCCGACATCGTCGAGTCGTCGGCGCGGGCCTACCTGGACGCGCTCAACAAGCTTGTTTCGGGCGTGGGCGCGCGCGAGGCCATCGAGACGCCCTAGAAGGAGGAAGGATGCCCCCTGGCCTAACCGAGATCGAGGAGTGGGCGCTCAAGACCGAGGCGCGCCTGGGCGCGACCGTGGAACCCGACGCCCAGCGCATCTTCGCCGCTTACCGCCGGGTCTTGCGCTGCTTCGCCCGCGATCTCGACGACCCGCGCGACGCCGCGCTCTCGCGGGCGGCGGCGCTGATGCTGGTGCAGGAGTTGCTTTTGCAAAAGGAGGGGCGCAGCGGCTGTGAGTGAGACCGAGCTGCGCGGAGCGCGCATCGAGCTGCTCGACACCACCCTGCGTGACGGCACCCAGGCCGAGGGCGTAAGCCTCTCCGTGCGCGACAAGGTGGCCGTGGCCGAGGCGCTGGCGGCGTTCGGCATCGACCTCATCGAGGGCGGTTGGCCGGGCTCGAACCTGCGCGACGCCGAGTTCTTTGAGGTGATGAAGGAGCGGGCGCTGCCGCGCGGCGCCCAACTTACCGCCTTTGGCGCGACCCGGCGCAAAGGGACGGTGGTGGAGGACGACCCCTCGCTCGCCGCCCTGCTGGAGGCTGCGACGTCGGTGGTCACGCTCTTCGGCAAGTCGTGGACGCTGCACGCGCTCGAGGCGCTCGAGGTGAGCCGCGAGGAGAACCTGGCGATGATCCGCGAGTCGGTGGCCTACCTGCGCGCGGCGGGGCGGCGGGTGGTCTACGACGCCGAGCACTTCTTCGACGGCTACTTCGAAGACCCCGCCTACGCCCTGGCCACGCTGGAGGCCGCCGCCGAAGGCGGGGCCGACACCCTGGTGCTGGCCGACACCAACGGCGGCCGCCTGCCGGAGGAAATCTTTGCTGCCACCCAGCAGGTGGTCGTGCGCTTTTCGCACCTGACCGTCGGCATCCACGCCCACAACGACGCCGAGCTGGCCGTGGCCAACAGCCTGGCGGCGCTGCGGGCGGGGGCGCGCCACCTACAGGGCACGCTCAATGGCTACGGCGAGCGCGCCGGCAACGCCAACCTGACGAGCCTGATCCCCACGCTGGTGCTCAAGTACGGGGCCGAGCTGAAGGCGGCGGATAGCTTGGAGCGCCTGCGCGAGCTGGCCCACTTCGTCGACGAGCGCGCCAACCAGCAGCCCAACCGGCGCGCGCCCTACGTGGGCGACGCCGCCTTCGCCCACAAGGGCGGCGTGCACGTCTCGGCGGTGCTCAAGAACCCGCGCACCTACGAGCACGTTGAGCCCGAGCGGGTGGGCAACCGGCGGCGCTTTTTGGTCTCCGACCTCTCGGGCCGCTCGAACCTGCTGGCCAAGTTGGCCGAGGCCGGCATCGAGCTGGCCAAGGACGAGGCGGGGCCGCTCTTGGAGGCGGTGAAGGGTCTCGAGCGCGATGGTTACGCCTTCGAAGGCGCGGACGCCTCGTTTTACCTGCTGGCCCACCGCCTGCAGGGCGGCGAGGAGCCCTTCACCGTGACGGCCTTCAGGAGCTGGACCAGCGGCGACGCCCACGGCCACTGGCAGGCCGAGGCCACCGTGCAGCTCAGCGTGGCCGGTCGCACGGTGCACACCGCGGCCACCGGAGATGGGCCGGTAGGCGCGCTCGACAACGCTTTGCGCAAGGCCCTGCTCAGCTTCTTCCCCGAACTCGAGGCCGTAGGGCTCGCCGACTACAAGGTGCGGGTGCTCGAGGGGCAGGAGGCGGGCACGGCCAGCGTGGTACGGGTGCTGGTGGAGATGGAGGGCGACGGCGTGCGCTGGAGCACGGTGGGGGCGAGCGCCAACGTGCTAGAGGCTTCGCTCAACGCGCTGGTGGACGGTTACGCCTACGCGCTCCTGCGCACGCCTCAGCGCAGGTAGCCGAGCCACTCGGGGAAGCGTTCGGAAAGGTAGCGGTAGAGCGCTTCCCACGAGTCGAACTCGAACGCCTGCCGCCCCTCCTCGGTCAGGCGAATCCTGAGGCCCGTCGTCGGGCTCCGCGCGACCTCCACGACGAACCGCCATGGTTGAGTGCGCTCGTCCTGACGTTCCATGTTTCGCAGGGTAGCGGCACGGCGTCACAAGACCGTCACAAATCAAAAGACCGTGCGGTAGAGGAAGGTGTTGTGCAGGCGCTCGCGCTGCCGGGGGCCGAGCCGCCTTTCCAGCGCCTTGAGCTCGCTCCTGGCTTCTTCCAGCGCCTGGGCGTCGTCCTGGAGCCGACCGTAGACTGCGAGCACCAGGGGACGTTCGGGTACGCCCACCGGCCAGTCCCGACTGGCCGTGTAGGCCTCAGCCGCGAACTGGCGGGCGCGCTTTTCGGCGTCTTGCGCCCGGGCGGCGAGGGCGGCGTAGGCGAGGGCGCGGGCCAGGTGGCCGCGCTCGCCCCGTCGCCGCCAGTGCTCGGCGGCCTCGAGGAAGCGTGCCTCCGCTGCGCGGGCTTCACCCCGGCGGAGGTGCAGGTAGCCGAAGGTGTGGAAGGTGTGACCCAGCTTGGCCTGGTCGCCGATGCGTCGCTGGATGGTTAAGGCGCGCTCGAGGTCGGCACGGGCCTCGTCGTAACGGCCCAGTTCGATGAGAGCGAGCGCGCGTTCGGAGCGGGCGAGGGCGTCGTCCTTCTCGAGCCGGAGCGCCGCGGCGCGCCGCACCGCCTCGTCGAAGGCGCGCAGGGCCGCCTCGAAGGTCCCCAGCCGTAAGGCGGCCAGCCCCTGAAGCTCGAGCGCGTCGAGTTCGCCTCCGACGTCGCCCAACTTGCGGGCGCGGTTGCGCATTTTGCGCGCCTCGGCGCGCACCTCGGGGTAGGCGCCGCGCAGCCAGTGGCCGGTGGCGCGGTCGGCCTGGATGCGCAGCGCCAGCACCGCGTCGCCTGCGGCGCGCGCCAGACGCTCCGCCTCGGCCTGGAAGCGGTCGCCTTCTTCCTTGTGACCCAGACGGAAGTGCAGCGCCGCCAGATTGCGCAGCACCCGTGCGGCCCCGCCGCAGTCGCCCAGCCTGCGGTAGGCCGCCAGCGCCGACTCCAGCTCGCCCAGCTGGGCCTCGGGGTCGCCGTGGCGGTAGTAGATCCAGGCCAACAAGAAGTGGGCGCGGGCTTCGGCCGCCACGTCGCCGTCGGCCTTCGCGCCCGCAAGCCCGCGCTCGGCGATGGCGAGGGCTTCGGGGTAGTCGCCGCGCTGGAGCAGCGCCTCGGCGAGCAGCAGGAGCGCCGGCGCGTCGCCTTCGCCGGCGAGCTGACGCAAGCGCTCGAGCCCCGCAGGGTCGAGCCGGCCCAGGCGGACCTCGAGGGCCAGCGTCTCAAGCTCGGCCGCGCGGCGCGCCTCCGCGTCCAGGCTTTCGTCCAGCTCGAGCGCCCGGCGGTAGTAGGTGAGGGCCGAGAGCGGGTTTTCGCCCGCAGCGCGGGCGGCGGCGAGGAAGCCGCTCGCGGCCCGCTCGGGCTCGCCGGCTTCGAGCCAGTGCTCGGCGGCCTCGCCCGGGGCCCCGTCGAGTTCGAGCGCGCGCGCCAGGGCGCGGTGGTAGGTGCGGGCCAGGGCAGCGCCCTGCTCCTGCTGCATCAGGGAGCGGAGGTGGTCGTGCACCGGCGCGTACCCCCGCCCCTCGCGCGTCAGCAGCTGCTGCTCGCGCAAGCGCTCGAGGCGCTGGACGGCCTCGAGCTCGCCGAGGCCCAGCAGGCGCGCCAGCGTCTGGGGCTCCAGCGGCCGACGGGCCACCGCGGCCAGGTCGAGGGCGCGGCGCAGGGGCGGGTCGAGGGCGCGCACCCGCGCGGTGAGGAGGTCGCGCACCCGCGTGGGCAGGGGCAGCTCGTGGTAGTCCTCGGTGGTGCGGTCGTAGGGAGTGGCCCAGCCCCCGCTGCGCAGGCGCAGCTCGCCAGAGGCGAAGAGGTGGCGCAGCGTTTCCAGCGCGAAGAAGGGGTTGCCGCCGGTGGCCTGGTGCAGGCGGCGGGCGAAGAGGCGGGCGCCGTAACGCTGGTGCGCGAGCTTCTTGATGAGCTCGTGGAGCGCGTCCTCGTCGAGCGGGGGCACCGCGAGCTCGGTCAGGCCGGCGACCAGGAGCGGCTGGAGCCAGTCGCGCGCCGGTCCGGGCTCGAGCGGCGTGCGGGCGGTGACGATCAGCTGGACCCCTTCGCGTTCGGCCAGCGGCAGCAGGTAGGCGAGCAGCTCCAGCGCCGCCGGGTCGGTCCACTGGAGGTCGTCCCACACGAGCACGGGCCCGCTAAGGGCCAGCAGCACCCGGCTGAGCCCTTCGAGGAAGCGGGCTTGGTCGGCAGCGCTGGCAAGGGCTTGTTCGGCCCGGGGCAGGCGGTGGGGCAGGAGCCGTCCGGCCTCGCGCAGCCAGACGGGATCGAGCTCGGGAACGCCATGAGCGCCGAGGCCTTCTTCGAGCGCGCGCACCACCCCGGCGAAGGGCAGGTTGCGGCTGGAGGCGGGGTGCTGGACGATCAGCTGGCCGCCGCGGGCGGCCAGGTGTTCGCGGGCCAGCCGGGTCTTGCCCGCTCCGGCGTCGCCGCTGAGCAGCGCCGAAGCCGGGGCCAGCGCCTCGAGCCGGGCCAGCAGGGCTTCGCGGCCCACCAGCGGAGGACGGGCCAGGCTGGGGGGCACGGGGGCCGCCGCCGGGCGCGCCGGAGCCTTGCGCGCGCGCAGCTGGGCGAAGAGCCGTTCGGTTTCGGCGTCGGGCTCGAGCCCTAGCTCGCTCTCCAGCCGCTCGCGGTAGGCGGCGTAGCGGCGCTCAGCTTCCTCCCAGCGCCGGGCCCGCGCCAGTAGCACCAGCAGGCGGCGCAGCGCCTCCTCGTGCAGCGGGTCTTCCTCCAGCACCCGCTCCCAGGCCCGGGCGGCCGCCTCCACCTCACCGGCCGCTTCGTGCTGGAGGGCAAGGCGGCTTTGCGCCAGCAGGTAGCGGTCGCGCCAGGAGGCGCGCTCCAGGGCCAGCCAGTCCTCGAAACTTTCGCTCCCGCTCAGCTCGAAGCCGGCCATGAACTCGCCACGCCATAACCGGGTGGCGTGCTCCCAGCGGCCCTGCTCGAGCGCCTGCAAGAACTTCGCAGCGTCGCTTTCTACCCCCGAAAGCCCGACCCGCCGGCGGTCGCTGGTCAGAAAGCGGCCCAGCGGCGTCTCGCCCAGGCGGTAGAGCTCCTGGCGCAGCCGGTGGCGCGCCTGATCGTCGGGTGCGTCCCACAGCAGGGTGGCCAGGCGCGCGCGTTCCTGCGGCGTTTCCTGGAGCACTAGAAACGCCAACAGGGCCAGGCCGCGCTGGGTAGGCAGACGCAACGGCCGACCCTCGCACAGCAGCTCGACCGGTCCCAGCAGCAAGATCCGGCAACCGTTTGCCACGTCACTTTCATTGTAGTCAGTCGCTTAGGTTTTCTGGCGGGGCAAACGCCGTGCCTCGCGCTCGATCCACCAGGCAAAGCGCACGAGCCGAACGGCCCGCGGCCAGCGTTTGGGGTCGAGCCCCACGCGCAGGAGCCACTCCACCCCCAGACGCCGCGCCCACGCCGGTGCGCGCCGGGCCTCGCCGGCGAGCACGTCGAGCGTGCCACCCACGCCGATGCCCACCGCGCCGCCCAGGCGGCCCTTGTGCCGGTGCAAGAAGACCTCCTGCCGCGGTCCCAGCCCCGCCAGCAGCAGGTTGGCCCCGCTGGCGCGTACCCGCTTCACCAGGGCGGCCTCCTCCTCTTCGCCGAAGTAGCCGTGGGCGCAGCCGGCAACCCCGACCCCGTAGCGCTCGCGCGCGGTCGCGGCCGCGCGCTCGGCCACACCGGACCGGCCGCCCAGGAAGAAGACCCGCAGCTCCCCACCCAGCTGCTCGAAGAGCCGCACCGTCAGGTCCACGCCGGTCACCCGCTCGGGCAGCTCGCGGCCGTACAGCCGCCGCACCGCCCAGAGGACGCCCACCCCGTCGGGGGTGACGAGCTCCGCCTCGCGGATGGCCCGCGCCAGCGCGAGGTTCGTGTGGGCCTGCACGATGATCTCGGGGTTGAGCGTGACCACCTGGCCGCCCTCGCCAAGGCGCTCGCGCACCCACGCCACGGCGCCATCCATGGTCACCGGGTCCAGGGGAAGGCCCAGCAGGTCGAGGCGTTCGGCGTTCATGGGGCGGCTACGAAACGGAAGAGCGGGCGGCCGTCGAGCTCGCGCACCTCGCTCAGCTCGGGCACGGCCTCGTCGGCGCCGATCCAGCTGGCCACGGCCAGGTCGTCAGTGTAGCCGAGGTCGTGGAGGAACCGGCCTGAAGCCGAACGCCACAGCCCCTCCACGGGGTTGGGAAAAGCGGTAAGCAACGCCGAGCTGAGGCGGGCGGCGTCGGTGGGGTTGCGCACCAGGCCGCGCCCTTCGAGCGCCCGCACCAGGTAGCCCGCAGCCAGGGCGTCGTCGAGCGCCTCGGCGCCGCGGAAGCCGGCGCAGACCAGAGCCACCGCCTCGGGGGCTTCGGCCTCGAGCCGCGCCACCAGCGTGGGGGTGTTGCGCAGCGAGGCGAGCCAGACGCCCTCCCGCCTGTCCAGGTGCTCGAGGGCGAGGGGCAGGTGGTCGCTGGTGTAGTAGACGCGCCGTCCCGCCACGTCGAGCCGCTCGAGCTCGCGCGGCGAGGTGCCGTGGTGGAAGCCTTCGGGCGGGATGCCCTCGCGCTCGCCCAAAAGGAGGTCGCCCTCGCCGGCGGCGGCGCGCGCGGTTCGGGCCCGCGCGGTCACCCACACCTCCCGCGCGCCACGCTCGAGCAACAGCGCGATTGAGGTGGTGGCGCGCAGCACGTCGATGACGACGGTACGGGGCTCGTCGTACGGAGGGCGGGGGAGAAGGTCCACACGGAGCCGCATCTTCCCTGCGATTGTACCCGAGGCGGCTAGTCGCGCAGCAAGAGCGCCGGGCCCTCCTCGAGCGGCGGTAGCTCGTCGAGGCTGGCGAGGCCAAAGAGCTCGAGGAAGCGTGCGGTGGTGCCGTAGAGCCGGGGACGGCCCACGACCTCCTTCACGCCCACCACCCCCACCAGCTCGCGCTCGAGCAGCCCCTCGAGCACGGCGTCGGAGTTCTTGCCGCGCATCGCCTCGATCTCGGGGCGGGTGATGGGCTGGTGGTAGGCCACGATGGCCAGCACCTCGAGCGCCGCCGGGCTCAGGCGCGGAGGACGTGGGCGCAGCACGGCCTGCACGCGGTCGACGTGGCGCGGGTGGACGATGAGCCGCCAGCCGCCAGCCACCTCCTCGAGGGCCACGCCGAGCGTACCGTCTTCGAGATGGCGGCCGAGCTCCCGCACCTTGCGCAGGGTCTCTTCCTCTCCCGCCTCGAGCCCGCGGGCGAGCTCGGCGGGGGTCAGGGGCTTGCCCGCCGCGAAGAAGACCGCCAGGAGCTGGGCCAGATCCTCGTTCAAGACGTCTCCAACACCTCCCACAAAGCCGCTTCCGACACCGCGCCCGCGCGCAGCACCCGGCGGGCCTCCAGGTCGAAGACGGTCGAGGTCAGCCGGCCTCCGGCCTCCCCGGGGTGCACCCGGTCCACCCGATCAGCGTACCGCATGGCCTGGGCGTGGCTGGCCACCGGGGGCTCGCCGCTGCGGTTGAGGCTGGTGGCTGCGGCCCAGCCGCCCAGCGCCGCCAGCACCTCGCGCAGGGCCGCGTCCGCCGGCACCCGCAGGCCTACCTTGCCGCCGCGCACCACCGCCGGTGGCGCGGCGGGCGCGGCGGGCACCACCAGCGTCAGCCCGCCGGGCCAGAAGGCGGCCGCCAGGCGCTCGAAGCCGGTCCGCCAGGGGCCCGGCGCCACCAGGTCGGCCGCGCCCTCGGCGGAGGCTACGAGCAGCTGCAGCGGCTTGTGCTCGGGCCGGTTCTTGAGCGCGTAGATGCGCCGCAGCGTCTCGGGTCGGTCGGCACGGGCCAGCAGGCCCCAGGTGGTGTCGGTGGGCCAGGCCACTAGGCCGCCCGCGCGCAGGGTTTCCAGGGTGCGTTGCAAGTCCGGGTCCATCGCCGTTTCCTACGGTATACTATCCTTTAAGATGCCTCTGTATCACTACCGCGCCAAGGACCGCCAAGGGCGTTCCATCGCCGCGACCATCGAAGCCGAAGACCTCCGCAGCGCCGCTCGCGCCCTGCGCGAAAAGGGTTACTTCATCTCCGAGCTCAAGGAGCCGGGCAAGGGTCTGCAAAAGGAGATCAGCATCCCCGCGCTCGAGCGCGGCCCCGGCCTCAAGGACATCGCCATCTTCAGCCGTCAGCTGGCCACCATGCTCTCGGCCGGTCTGCCCATCGTTCAGGCGCTGGCCATCCTCGAGCGCCAGACTGAGAACAAGGGCTTCAAGAAGATGCTGAACGAGATCCGCACCGACGTCGAGGGCGGGTCCAGCTTCAGCGACGCGCTCGACAAGCACAAGGTCTTCAGCCGGCTCTACGTCAACCTGGTGCGCGCGGGCGAGACCTCGGGCATGCTCGACAGCGTGCTCGATCGTCTGGCCACCTTCCTGGAAAAGGACCTCGAGCTGCGCGGCAAGATCAAGTCGGCCATGACCTACCCGGCCATCGTGATGGCCTTCGCCGTGATCATCACCTACTTCCTGATGGTCGGCATCGTGCCCATGTTCGCGGGCATCCTGACCGACCTCGGCTCCGAGCTGCCGATGCTCACGCGCGTGCTCATCATCATCGCCGACTTCCTCAAGAACGGCATCCTCTACATCGTTGGCTTCTTCACCATCGTTTATTTCGCCTACCGCTACTACTACCGCACCCCGCGCGGCCGGCGCGTGATCGACAGCCTCAAGCTGCGCATGCCCGTCTTTGGCAACCTCAACAAGAAAAGCGCCATCGCCCGCTTCAGCCGCACCTTCGGCCTTTTGGTGAGCAGCGGTGTGAACGTGATCGAGGCCATGGACATCACCCGCGGTACCGCCGGTAACGCCGTAGTGGAGGACATCCTCGAAGAGACCAAGGGGGCGATCCAGGTGGGTGAGCCCATCCACTCGACCCTCCTTCGCTACCCGCAGGTCTTCCCGCCCATGGTTTCCTCGATGATCGCCATCGGCGAGGAGACGGGCGCGCTCGACGCCATGCTCCAGAAGGTGGCCGACTTTTACGAACGCGAGGTGGACGAGGCCGTGACCAGCCTCACCGCCGCCATCGAGCCGATCATGATCATCGTGCTCGGCGCCATCGTTGGCGCGATCGTGGCCGGTATGTTCCTGCCGCTCTTCCAAATCATCGGCACTCTGTCGGCCGGTTAGCCCTCTTCGCATCCGAGGCGCGCGCCCTGCAGGGCGCGCTCCCTTTCGGGCGTTGCGGGTTAAGATAGGCGCGGAATGTACGCGACCGAGATTGCCGAACGGGTGCGCCGCGGGGAGCTTGACCCGCTCGACGCGGCCCGGGCCGCGCTCGCGCGGGTGGAACGCTTCGACGCCGATGTGCGCGCCTTTCTGCGCCTGAACCCGAACCTGGAAGAAGAGGCAGAAGGGGTGCGCCGTGCCCTGCGCGAGGGGGCCGAGCTGCCGCTCGCGGGCGTGCCCGTGGCCGTGAAGGACAACCTGAACACCCGCGGGCTTGCGACCACCTGCGCCTCCCGCGTCCTCGAAAACTACCTGCCGCCCTACGACGCCACCGCGGTGGCGCGCCTGCGCGCGGCGGGTGCGCTGGTGTTGGGCAAGACCAACCTCGACGAGTTCGCCATGGGCTCGTCCACCGAGCACTCTGCCTTCGGGCCCACCCGCAACCCCTGGGACCTCGAGCGCGCCCCCGGTGGCTCCTCGGGCGGCTCGGCCGCGGCGGTGGGCGCGGGTATGGTGCCGGTGGCGCTGGGCTCTGACACCGGCGGCTCGGTGCGCCAGCCTGCCGCCTTCACCGGCACCCTCGGCTTCAAGCCCACCTACGGCCGCATCTCGCGCTACGGCCTGGTGGCCTTCGCCTCGAGCCTCGACCAGGTGGGCACCTTTGCCCGTTCGGTGGACGATCTGGCGCGGGTAAGCGCCGTGCTCATGGGCCCCGATCCGCGCGATGCCACCACCGTTCCCGCCCCCGCTCCCGCGCTCGAGCCCGACGACGCGCGCGGTCGCGGCCTCACTGTGGGGCTGGTGCGCGAGACGCTAGAGGAGGGCAACACCCCCGGCGTCGCCACGGCGGTGGAGCACTTCCGCCATGTGCTCGAGGCCGAAGGGGTGCGCTTCATCGAGGTCTCGCTCCCCAGCCTGCGCTACGCCCTCGCCACCTACTACCTCGTGGCCACGGCCGAGGCGAGCAGCAACCTGGCCCGCTATGACGGCGTTCACTACGGCGTGCGCGCAAGCACGGCCGACGTGGTCGAGCTAATGAAGGAGACCCGCGAGCGCGGCTTCGGCCCCGAGGTGAAGCGCCGCATCCTCATGGGCACCTTTGCGCTCTCTTCGGGCTACTACGACGCCTATTACGGCCGTGCCCTCAAGGTGCGGCGCCGGATCGCGAACGAGTTCGCCCGCACCTTCGGCGAGGTCGACGTGCTGCTCACGCCCACCACCCCCACGCCCGCCTTCCCGCTGGGCTCGCGCCTGGACGACCCGCTGGCGATGTACCTTTCCGACGTGGACACCGTGGCCGTGAACCTGGCGGGCCTGCCGGCGCTCTCGCTGCCCGCGGGCTTCGAGGAGGGGCTGCCGGTGGCCGTGCAGCTCATCGCCCCGGCGCTCGAGGAGGCGAGGCTGTTCGACCTGGCCCGGCTCTTCGAGCAGGCGACCGAGGCGGCCTACTTCCAGCTTGCTCCCCTGGAATGAGCACGGTTCCCGTCGAGTACCGCATGGCGGCCCGGATTGCCCGGGCGTTGCGCCAGGCGCGCCGTCCCCAGCCCGCGCGGGAGCTCGCCTACCGGGCGCTCGCGATGGCCTCGGTGGCCCAGGCGCCGCTCGAGCACCTGATCGCACCCGCGCTCGACGGCCGCTTCTTCCGCGAGGGGGAGGCGCTGGGGCTGTGGGAGTGGCGCTACCGCTTTCCCCGCCCCGCCGAGGTGCTGGTGGTGCTCGACCTCGAAACCACCGGGCTTTCGCCGGCGGAGAACGAGATCATCGAGATCGCGCTCTTGCGCGTGGAAGAGGGACGCGAGGAGCGGCTGGTGCGCGCCATCAACCCGGGCGTGCCCATCCCGCCCTTCATCACCCGCCTCACGGGCATCCGCGACGAGGACGTGGCCGACGCTCCGGACGTCTATACCGTGCTTGAGGAGGTGCTGCCCTGGCTCGAGGGCGCGGTGCTGGTGATCCAGAACGCCACCTTCGACCTGGGTTTTCTGCGACCGCGCGCACGCCGCCTGGGTGTTAAGATACAGGACGAAGTAGTTGATACCGTGCAGTGGGCCAGGCGCGCGCTGCCGCGATTGCGAAGAAGAGGGTTGGACCATTTGATACAGGCGTTTGAAGTATCCATTCAGGCCGAGGCGCGCCACCGCGCCTTGGGGGACGTCGAGGCCACCTGGGCGGTGGCGCGAGAGATGTATTACATCCTCACCGCCGGCGAGCCGCGACGGGCTGTGGAGGTATAGATGCGGGCCAGGTACGTGGTAACGAGCACGTGCATTCAATCGGGGACAATTCGCCTCACCCGCTCGCTGCGGGAGATGTTTTCGGGCAAGGAGCGGGTGCGCTGCGTGGACGAGGACGGCGACGCCCTTTCCTGTTCGGTCAACTGGGTCGAGGGCGTGCTTGAGGGGCTGGGCCCCTACTTCGAGAAGCGGCGCTTGCAGGTGAACGACGTCATCTGGCTGACGCTGGACGGTGACGCCGTGGCCCTCGAGGCCGCGGCGGCGCGCAAGGCGCGGCCGCGGCCGCTGGCGCGCCCGGCCGCCGAGCTTGAGCCCGCGGCGCCGGTGGAGCAGAAGGTGCCCGTGCCCGTGCAGGTGCCCACGCCGCCGAAGGAGACGCCCGCGGGCGGGCCCCCCAAACGCGTGCGGGTGACGCTGCATGCCGGGGGCGAGAAGAAGCGGACCGCCCGCCCGGGGCACGTGCAGGCGCTGCAGGCGCTGGAGCTCAAGCATACCCCGGGGGAGGGGCACGACCTCTTCCGCGCCTACCTGGGCCGGCGTGAGTACACCCTGGCCCTGGGTCGTGCGGGCGAGGCCGCGGCGGCCGATCTGCTGGCGTTGCGCCGTACCGGCGGGGCCGACTACGTGGCCCTGCTCGTGTCAGAGGCGCGCAAGGAGGAGACCGAGGCCGAGTTGGGCTCGACGCGGCTGGCGCTGGTGACGCCCGAGGCGCTCGCGCGTCTGGTTGCGCTCAAGAAGCTCTTCCCGGTGGGGCCGGTGGAGCTCGAGCGCCTGCTCAAGGGCGGGCGCGTGGACGAGGAAGCGGTGGCCCGCCTGGCCGACGAGGTGCGACGCTGGGTGGGCGAGCGCGCGGTCTTCTCGGCGGTGCTGCTGGCGCTGGCCGAGTACACCCGCCAGCAGGTCTTCTTCGCCGAGGACGTGCTGGCCAACCTGGGCGAGGGCCGCTGGGAGCCCGAGCAGGTGCGGGCGGTGCTCGAGGCCCTGACCGGGCCGCCCTTCCTGCTGCTCGAGCGCGCGGGCGCGGGCGAGTACATCTTGCGCGAGCCGGTGGCCGACAACCTGGCCCACCTGGCCGAGTACGCGCTCTCGCTGCGCAGCCGCATCGCCGCCGACTGATTTTGCTCCGCGAAGATTAAGGGGAGGCACGCGTCCTCCCCTTGTTTATGTCAAGGGATTAGCGGGGGTGGGCCGGCCCCAGATGCGGTTGAACCCCTCGGCCGCGCGCACGCGCAGGTCGCGCAGGGCGCTCTTGTCGGGGCCGGTGCGGTGCAGCGCCACCTGCACTATCGCCTCGGGGTCGCCGGGTAGGGCCCAGTAGGGGGCGCCGCTTTCCTCGCAAAAAGCCTTCACCTTGGGGTCGTAGCTGCCGCCGGCGTAGGGGGTGCCGGCGGCCGCGGCCAGGATGAGGCCGTGGAGCCGCAGCGAGAGGACGTAGCCTGCCTGGGCGATCCAGTAGAGCACCCGCCGCGGGTCGCCGCTGAGCTCGCGGGTGAAGCCCCCGAAGAGCTCGAGCGCCGGCTCGTCGTGGCGCGGCTGCATCCCCAGCACCAGCACCTCGTAGCCCAGCGCCGCGAGCCGCTCGCCCGCCTCGCGCAGGCGTAGGTTGGCCTCGGTGGGCAGCCGCCCCCGCGGCACCAGCACCACCAGCCGCTCCTCGCGCGCCACCCGCGGGGGCTCGAGCAAAAGCGCCGGGTCCGCGCCCAGGGCGAGCCGCTCGGGGGGGACCCGCATTCGGTACGCCAGCCTGAGCGAGGCGCGGTCACGCACCACCACCGCGCGGCTGCGGCGCAGCGCCGGGCCCGCGAAGCCGAGGCCCAGGCCGTCGAGCGGTCCCAGCGACTGGCCGAAGACCCAGGTGGGTTTGCGCAGGAGCTGGGCGGCGTAGAGAAAGCCCAGGTAGTAGGCCAGGCTACGGGTGGAGGTGCGGTTCTGCAGCAGGCCCCCGCCACCGGAGAGCAGGCCGTCGGCGCGGGCGAGCGCGGCCAGGGCCGCCGGGCGGGCACGCGGCACCGCCGCCACCCCGTGCAGCGCCTCGGTGGCCTTCGGGTCGGCCGAGAGCACCAGCGGCTCCACGCCGCGCCGGCGCGCCTCGCGCACCAGCGCCATGAGGATGGCCTCGTCGCCGGCGTTGCCGAAGCCGTAGTACCCGCTTAGCGCGACCACCATCGGCGCACCATCCAAACGCCCCCCGCAAGCACCAGACCGAGCAGGAGCCCCGCCACCGCCCCGTTCACCGTCCGCGCCAGCGAGACAAAGAGCGGGGTGTGGTAGTGGCTGAAGGTGTTGAGGATCGAGGCGTCGGCGAGCGCCGCGAAGGCCAGCAGGCCCGCCTTCACCCACGCCGTCCAGGGCTGGGTCAGTCCCACCACCGCCATGGCATGGCCGAAGATCTCCTTGAAACGCGGGCGCACCATCCAGTCTTGCAGCACCGCCCGCAGCTGCAGCTCGAGCTCGGGCACGAAGCTGGTGTTGCCCCGCCGCAGCAACACCACCGCCAGCGCCACCAGCGCCGCCAGCGCCAGCACTACCTCGCCGAGCCGCACCCGGTGCTCCCAGGCCTCGGCCAAGAGCTCCTTCAGCGAGCGGTCGCGGGGCAGCTGGGCCAGCAGCACCAGCAGCGGGGGCACGGCCAGGGTGAGGAGTACGCCCTTGAAGGGGGTGAGGCCGAGGAGGGTGGCGGTGTTCGAACCCAGGGCGGCCAAAAAGGCGGCCCCGGCGAGGGCGTAGAGGAAGGCGGCGAGCCAGGCGCGCATGCCCTGGCGGTACTGCACGAAGCCGAGTGAGGCGAAGACGAGCGCGGCCAGCAGCGGCCCCGCCTGGCTGCCGGCATAGACGAAGGTCCCCAGCGCGAGTCCCAGCGCTAGCAGCGCCCCCAGCGGCTGGGGGTAGGCCAGCGCCAGCAGCAGGAGCCCGGCCAGGATGCCGACCCAGGCGGCGTTCCTGGCGGCGGGGAGCTCGAGCTCGCGCGGCTGGGGCTCGCCCAAGGCGATGCCGCTGGCGGCGAGCCCTTCCTTCACGCGGGCGATGAAGCGCTCCGTCTTCTCGGGCTCGGGCCAGGGGCGGAAGTAAAGGATCTGGTGGCCGCGTTCGCGCGCCGCCAGCAGGTACTTGTCGGCCGCGGCCTCGGGGCTGAGCTTGAGCTGCCACTCGGCCTGGAGGCTGAAGACGCGCAGCGTGGGGTGGTGCTTGGCGATGGCGAGGACGCCCTTCTGGTCGGCGCCCTCGATGTAGCCCACGGGCGCGTTCAGGAGTGCGCGCGCCTCGGCCAGGTGGTCGGGAAAGCCCAGCGCCTCCTCGCCGGCGAAGACGTAGGCCTGCACCGGCTCGGGCAGCGGCGGTGGCCAGCGCCGCAGGCGGTCGTTGTAGGGGCGGTAGACGATGTAGTTGCCCTTGCGGTAGCGCTCGAGCACGAAGGCCTCGTCCGGTCCCAGCGGCAGGTTGGCGACGTCCTTGGGAAAGCCGATCCAGACGCGGTCGAGCCAGGCGACCCGGTGCTGGGGCAGCGCCCAGGCGCCGGTGATGCGGGCCAGGTCGTCGGGGTTGCGGGGCGAGAGGTAGTACCAGCCGGGCTCGAAGCCACCGCCCGGGTGGATGAGGCGCAACAGGTTGCCGTCGGCATAGAGCGCGTGGCCGCGCTCGACCCAGTCGCTGGTGCGCATCTCGTAGACGCCTAGACCGCGCACGTCCAGGTCGCGGTAGTGGTCGAGCAGCTCGTCCAGGTCCACCCCGCGCAGCCGCGCCTCCTCGCGCACCGCCTGCTCGTCGAGGGTAAGCACCACCGGCCCGGGCCGTTCGACCTGCACCCGGGTTCCCAGCGCCCACAGCGTGGGCAGCAGCACCAGCGCGATCGCGAGGTTGAGCAGCAGCCTCACCTTACTGCGCCCCCAGGATGCGGTGGATGCGGCTGGTCAGCATCTCCAGGGCGGGTTCGTTGTGGCCGCCGTGGGGAATGATCACGTCGGCGTAGCGCTTGCTCGGTTCGACGAAGGCGATGTGCATGGGGCGGACGAAGTTCAGGTACTGCTCGATCACCGACTCGGGGCTGCGGCCGCGTTCGTCCACGTCGCGGCGCAGGCGGCGGATGAAGCGCACGTCAGGGTCGGCGTCCACGAACACCTTGAGCTGCATGCGGCGGCGCAGCTCGGGGTCGTAGAGGGCGAAGATGCCCTCGAGCACCACCACCGGGGCGGGCTCCACCGGCTGGGTCTCACGCGAGCGGGTGTGCTCCACGAAGGAGTAGAGCGGGCTTTCCACCCGCTCGCCGCGGATGAGCTGGTCCAGGTGCTCCAGCAAGAGCGGCATGTCGAAGGCGTCGGGGTGGTCGTAGTTGATGCGGGTGCGCTCCTCGTAGGTCAGGTGGTCCTGGTTCTTGTAGTAGTTGTCCATTTGCAACAGGGCCACCCGGTCCTTGCCCACCACCTCGATGACCCGGCGGGTGACCGTGGTCTTGCCGCTACCGGTGCCGCCCGCGATGCCGATGACGAATCGTTCCATGCCGTTCCTTGTTATACCAGCCGCGCCCGTGAGCTTGACAGGGGCCGCCTGAGTCGCTAGACTTCGCCCTAACCGCGAGGTGCGCGGCGAAAACCCGGTACGTTCTCTTATCCAGAGCGGTGGAGGGACCGGCCCTGTGAAACCGCGGCAACCGGTGGGCGAAAGCCCGCGTCCTGGTGCCAATTCCGGCCCGCGCGAGCGGGAAAGATAAGGGAAAGGGCGACCCCTTTCCTGAGGTCTTTACGGAGAGCGAACGGAAAGGGGAGTTTTTATTCCCCACGCCGCCGCCGGCGGTCGAGGAGGAACGACGATGCCCGAGTACCGGTACGCGACCCTGGCCCTACACGCTGGCTACAACCCCGAACCCGGCGGGCCCCGGCAGGTTCCGGTGGCCCAGTCCACCAGCTTCGTCTTCGAAAGCGCCGAGCACGCCGCCCGGCTGTTCGCGCTTGAGGAGGCGGGGCCCATCTACACCCGCATCAGCAACCCCACCGTGGCCGTCTTCGAGGAGCGCATGGCCGCGCTCGAAGGCGGCGCGGCGGCGCTGGCCACGGCCTCGGGGCACGCGGCGCAGTTCCTGGCGCTCACCGCCGTGCTCCAGGCGGGCGACAACCTGGTGAGCCTGCCCGGCCTCTACGGGGGGACGGTCAACCAGTTCAAGGTGGCGCTGGCGCGGCTCGGGGTCGAGACCCGCTTCACCAGTCCCGCGGCGCGGCCCGAGGAGTTCCTGGCGCTCACCGACGAGCGGACGCGGGTGTGGTACCTGGAGAGCCTTTCCAACCCGGCGCTCTTTATCCCCGACTTCGACGCCATCGCCGAGGTGGCCGCGAGCACGGGGGTGGCCGTCTTCGTGGACAATACCTTCGGCATGGGCGGCTACCTCTTCCGGCCGCTCGAGCACGGCGCGGCGGTGGCGCTGCACTCGGCCACCAAGTGGATCGGCGGCCACGGCGCGGCGCTCGCGGGCGTGCTGGTGGATGGCGGCCGCTTCGACTGGGCGAACGGCCGCTACCCCCTGCTCGACGCCCCCCAGGCCAGCTACCACGGTCTGGTGCCCACCGAGGCCTTCCTGCCCGCGGTGCTCGCTACGGCGGCGCGGGTGGGCGGGCTGCGCGACTTCGGCCCGGCGCTGAGCCCGCACGACGCTTTCTTGCTGCTTCTGGGCGTGGAGACGCTGGCGCTCAGGGCCGAGCGACACGTGCAGAACGCGCTCGAGCTGGCGCACTGGTTGCGCGCGCGGCCCGAGGTGGCCTGGGTCAACTACCCGGGCCTGGAAGACCATCCCAGCCACGAGCGGGCCCGGCGCTACTTCGGCGGGCGGCCCGGGGCGGTGCTCACCTTCGGGCTCAGGGGTGGCTACGACGCTGCGGTGCGCCTGCTGGAGCGGCTCGAGCTCGTGAGCCACCTGGCCAACGTGGGCGACACCCGCACCCTCATCATCCACCCCGCCTCCACCACCCACGCCCAGCTCGAGCCCAAGCAGCTGGCGGCGGCGGGGGTGGCGCCGGAGATGCTGCGCCTCAGCGTCGGCATCGAGGACGCGAGCGACCTCAAGGCCGACCTGGCGGCGGCGCTGGAGGGCTAGCCATGGCCACGCTCGTCTACGAGGAGATCGGCGACCACGAGGCCCTGGCGCTGCTGCCCGAGCCGACCTCCGACGAACCCCGGCCGCGGCCGCGCATCCTCCGGCTGGAGCGCTTCGCGCTCGAGGGGGGCGGGACGCTGGCGGAGCTTACGCTGCGCTACGAGACCTACGGCGTCCTCAGCCCGGCGCGCGACAACGCGGTGGTGGTCTTCCACGCGCTCACCGGCTCGGCCCACGCCGCCGGGGTCTACGACGAGGCCACCCTGGCCACCCTCTCGCCCTACGAGCGCGCCTTCGGCGCGCGGGGCTGGTGGAGCGAGGTGGTGGGACCGGGGCGGGCGCTCGACACCGACCGCTACTTCGTGGTGAGCATGAACGTGCCGGGCAGCTGCTACGGCTCGAGCGGGCCGCACGCGGACCCGAGCTTCCCCCAGCTCTCGATCCGCGACATGGTGCGGGCCCAGGCCGCGGTGCTCGAGCGGTTGGGCGTGCCGTCGGCGCGGGTGGTGGGCGGCAGCATGGGCGGCATGCTGGCGCTCGAGTTCGCGCTCGGCTTTCCCGAGCGCACCCAGGCGGTCGCGGTCTTCGCGGCGCCGCCGCGCCAGACCGCCTGGGCCCGGGGCTGGCAGCACCTTCAACGCGAGGCGGTGCGGCGGGGCGACCTGGCGTTGGGCCGGGCGCTCTCGATGCTGAGCTACCGCCACCCCACCGGCTTCGCCCAGCGCTGGGACGACGAACCCGAGCAGGCCGAGCGCTACCTCGACCACCAGGGTGCCAAGTTCGCCCAGCGCTTTTCGGCCGCCAGCTACGCGCTCCTCACCTGTGCCATGGATGGCCACGACGTCGGCCGCGGCCGCGGTGGGGTGGCCGCGGCGCTGACGGGGCTGGACGCGCCCGCCTTTTTCGTGGGCATCGACACCGACCTGCTCTACCCGGCGGGCGAGGTGCGGCGCGCCGCGGCGCTGGCGCGGGCGGAGTACGCCGAGCTTACCAGCCCCCACGGGCACGACGGTTTTCTCATTGAGAGCGGGCAGGTGAACCGGGTGCTGCGTGCCTTCGGTTTCTGAAGCCCCAGAGCGCACCCGCGCCCGCCGCCAGCAGCAGCGCCGCCGCGACGGCCGCAGTCTGGCCGCCGCGCTCCACCCGCGCGGGCACGGTGATGAGCGCACCGGCGGGGAAGAGGAAGGTCACCGGCACCTCCTCGCCGGGGCGGTAGGGGCCGCCGGTTAGGCGGATGCGCATGGGGGTGGTGGCCCCGAAGTTGGTGACCCCGTAGGGGATGGGGATGCGGCTTGCGGTCCGCCAGGCGCCGTCCTCGCGCAGCTCGAGCACCCCCTCGCCGCGGTCGGTGGCCACGATCTCGAGGTCGAGCTGGTCGGTGGTGGGGTAGACGATTTGCCCTTCTAGGAAAGTGCCCTCGGGGGTGGTGACGATGCGCAGGTTCTCCACCGCGAAGTCGCCAGCGTGGGCCAGCGCCAGCGAGCCCAGCGCCAGAAGGGCGAGGCCCAGCAGCCGGCGCACCTAGAACCGGCCTCCCCGCTTGAGGATCTCGCGCAGGTCGCGGATCATCGCGGTTTCTTCTTCCACCAGCTCCTGGCCGTAGAGGACGCGGATGCGGCCCTCGGGGTCGATGAGCGTGACGGTGGAGGTGTGGTCGATGTAGCCCGTTTCGTTGGTGCGCACGTAGACGTAGAAGCCCGCCGCCACCTTGGCGATCGTTCGGGGAGGACCCGAGAGGCCGATGAAGCTGGGGTGGAACATCTTGGCGTAGCGGTCCATGGCCTCGGGGGTGTCGCGCTCGGGGTCCACGCTGATCACCAGCACCTGCAACTGCTCGGGCTCGCCCAGCTCGCGGTAGATGTGGGCTAGGTGGTTGAGGGTCAGCGGGCAGACGTCGGGGCAGTGGGCGTAGCCGAAGAAGACGAGCACCACCTTGCCGCGAAAGTCGGCCAGGCTCACCGGGCCCGAAGCGCTCTCTAGGCGGAACTCGGGGGCGGGGCGGGGGTTCTTGAGGACGGTGCCTGAGAGCTCGGGCGCGTCCGTGCGCGGCCACAGCACGTAGGCCAGGGCCGTCAGCGCGGCCAGCAAGGTCACGAGGATGAGCACCCAGCGCATTGCGCTCCAGTCTACCCGGCCGCGCCCCGTTCGGCGAGCAAGGCGGCGAGGCCTGCCTCGTCGAGCACCGGCACGCCCAATTCCTGGGCCTTCTTGAGCTTGCTGCCGGCTCCAGGGCCGGCGACGACGTAGCTGGTCTTCTTGCTCACCGAGCTCGCCACCTTGGCCCCCAAGGCCTCGAGCTCCTCTTTCACCTCGCTTCGGGGGCGGCTGAGCTCGCCGGTGAGGACGATGGTGAGCCCCGCCAGCGGTTGTTCGGTGGGTTTAGTTTGTTTGGCCTCGAAGCTGACCCCGGCTTCCTTTAGCCGCCGGATCAGGTCGCGCATGCGCTTGTCAGCGAGCGCCCGGCGGATCTCGGCGGCCGTCACCGGACCGACGTCGGGAACGGCCTCCAGCTCTTCCTCGCTGGCCTCCATCAGCTTTTCGATCGTCCCGAAGTGGCGGGCCAAACTACGCGCCAGGGCCTCGCCCACCTGGGGGATGCCGAGGCCGTAGAGGGCGCGCTCGAGCCCGCGGGCCTTGCTCTCTTCCAGCTGCACGAGCAGGTTCTCCGCGCTCTTCTCGCCCATCCGCTCCAGACCGGCCAGGTCTTCCTTGCCCAGCCGGTAGAGGTCGGCGGCGTCTTTTGCCAGCCCCTTTTCCAGTAGTTGCTCGATCAGCTTGTCGCCCAGGCCCTGAACGTCCATCGCCCGGCGGCTTGCCCAGTGGCGCAGCTGCTGGAAGGCCTTGGCCGGGCAGAGGGGGTTGGGGCAGCGGTGGATCTTGCCGTCCTCCACCAGCTCGGCGCCGCACTCGGGGCAGCGATCGGGGAAGGCGATCGGCTCTTCCTCGCCGGTTCGCTTCTCCTTTACGACCCGCAAGATCTCGGGGATGATGCCGCCCGACTTGTGCAACAGCACCACGTCGCCCACGCGGGCGTCCAGCTCCTCGATAAAGGCCTTGTTGTGCAGGGTGACGCGGCTGACGGTGGTGCCGTCAAGCTGCACCGGCGTCAGGTTGGCCACCGGGGTGATGCGGCCGGTGCGGCCCACCTGGAAGTCCACGCTCTCGATGCGGGTCTCCTTTTCCTCGGCCGGGAACTTGTAGGCGATGGCCCAGCGCGGCGCCTTGGCGGTGTGGCCGAGGCGGTGCTGCGCCTCTAGGTCGTTCACCTTGACGGTTACCCCGTCGGCCTCGAAGGGCAGCTCGCCGCGGCGGGCGAGCATCCGCCGGTAGACCTCTTCGACGCCGGCCGCGCCCAGCGCGCGGGTGCGGTGGGGCTCCACCGGCAGACCCAGCGCCTCCAGGCGGTCCAGGAGCTCGAGCTGGGTCTTCGCTCCTAGGTTTGCAAGCCCTTCGCCGACGCCGTAAAAGAAGGCCGCCAGCCGTCGCTCGGCGGTGACGCGCGGGTCTTTTTGCCGCACCGCGCCGGCGGCGGCGTTGCGCGGGTTCTTGAAGGGGGGCTCGCCGGCCTCCTCGCGCACGCGGTTGAGCTCCAAAAAGACCTCGCGGGGCATGAAGACCTCGCCGCGCACCTCAAGCCGCGCGGGTGCGCCCTCCAGCCGCTCGGGAACGCCCCGCACGGTGAGCAGGTTTTGGGTCACCTCCTCGCCTACCCGGCCGTTGCCGCGGGTGGCACCCCAGACGAGGCGGCCGCCCTCGTAGAGCAGGTTGACCGACAGGCCGTCGATCTTGTACTCAAGCGCGTACTCGAGCGGCGGCTCGGTGCCCAACGCCCGGGCGGCGCGCTCCTCGAAGGCGGCGATCTCCTCGGGGCCGAAGGCGTTGTCGAGCGAGTAGAGGGGCGTGGGGTGGGTGACCGGCGCAAAGCTCGAGCCCACCTCGCCCGCGCCTACGAGCTGGGTGGGCGAGCCTGGCGGGGCCAGGTCGGGGAAGGCGCGCTCGAGCGCTTGCAGTTCGCGCACCAGCGCGTCGTACTCCGCGTCGGAGATCTCGGGGCGGTCGAGCACGTAGTACAGGTGGTTGTGGCGGCGAATCTCCGCGACCAGCTCGGCGATGCGTCGCGCTGCTTCCTCCCTCGTCACGCACTCAGTATAGGAAGCGCCCGGGCGTTGCGGATGGGATTGGCCTCACCTGCGCTACATGACCTTAAGACGAGGCTGCCTTATAATGGCGCTGGCGATAGCGCCAGAGACTCGAACCTTGAAGGAGGTTAAGTATGAAACGATGGGCAGTGCTGGTCATGGCATTGGCGGCCTTCATGGGCCTCGGCATGGCGCAGGTGCGCGTGGGCATCGCGTTCGACGCAGGCGGTAAGAACGACCGCAGCTTCAACCAGTCCGCGTGGGAGGGCGCCCAGAAGGCCGCGAAGGATTTCGGCATCGAGCTCTACGACTTCGAGCCCTCCGATCCCGCTCAGGTGATCCAGGGCATCCGCAACTTCGCGGAGGAGGAGTTCGACCTCATCATCGCCGTCGGTTTCGCCAACCAGGGCGCGATCGAGGCGGTGGCCAAGGAGTTCCCCGACCTCAACTTCGCCATCATCGACTCGGTGGTGGACCTTCCCAACGTAGCGAGCCTTGTCTTCCGCGAGCACGAAGGCTCGTTCCTGGTTGGCTACATCGCCGGTAAGCTCACCCAGACCGGCACCGTCGGCTTCGTGGGCGGGATGGACATCCCCCTGATCCACAAGTTCGAGCAGGGCTACAAGGCTGGCGTCGAGTACGCCTGCGCCGAGGACGGCATCGACTGTAACGTCATCATCAATTACGTGGGCAACACTCCCACCGCCTGGAACGACCCCGCCAAGGCCAAGGAGATCGCGCAGGCGCAGGTTTCGCAGGGCGCCGACATCATCTACGCCGCGGCAGGCGGCTCGGGCCTGGGCGTGCTTGACTACATCAAGCAGACTCAGTGCACTAGTGGCAAGAAGTTCATCCGCGACCCCTTCCGCAACGTGCCGGGCAACCCCTGCGGTCCAGACCAGCGCCCCATCTTCATGATTGGCGTGGACGCCAACCAGAACTACCTGGGTGACACCGACAACAACCCCGAGACCCTCAACTTCGTCCTCACCTCGATGCTCAAGCGCGTGGACGTGGCCACCTACGACACCATCAAGAGCGTTGTGGATGGCAACTTCACCGGCGGCATCCACGAGTTCGGCCTCGACAACAACGGCGTGGGCTACGCCCTCGACGAGTACAACGAGGCCCTGATCCCGCAGGCCGTGATCACCCGCCTCGAGATCATCAAGCGTCAGATCATCGACGGCAAGATCAAGGTACCTTCGGCCCGCTAACGCCTAAGCAGCGTGCTCGGACTGCCGTCTTTCGGGACGGCGGTCTTCGCTTGTGGTTGGTATACTGCGCACGTGAGCGAATACGCCTTGAAGCTCGAGAACATCACCAAGCGCTACCCGCTGGTGCTCGCCAACGACCACATTAGCCTCGGGGTCAAGTGGGGCGAGGTGCTGGCGCTGGTGGGGGAGAACGGGGCGGGCAAGTCCACCCTCATGAAGATCGTCTACGGCCTCGTCAAGCCCGACGAGGGTGAGATCTACGTGGACGGCAAGCCCGTCGAGATCCAGTCGCCTTCCGATGCGATCGCGCTGGGCATCGGCATGGTGCACCAGCACTTCATGCTCGTGGACACCCTCTCAGTGCTCGATAACGTCATCCTGGGCATGGAGCCCAAGCAGGGCTTCTCCATCGACTACGCCGCCGCGCGCAAGCGGGTGACCGAGCTCATCGAGGAGCTGGGCTTCGACCTCGACCCCGACGCCATCATCGAGGACCTACCCGTAGGCGCCCAGCAGCGGGTGGAGATCCTCAAGACGCTCTATCGCGACGCCAAGATCCTCATCCTCGACGAGCCCACCGCGGTGCTGACGCCGCAGGAGGTCGAGGAGCTCTTCAAGTTCCTGCGCGAGTTCGCCGAGAAGGGGCACGCCATCATCCTCATCACCCACAAACTCGACGAGGTGATGGAGGTTTCCGACCGGGTCACCGTGATCCGCGACGGCAAGGTGGTGGGCACGGTCAACACCCCCGAGACCAGCGTGGCCGAGCTGGCGCGGATGATGGTGGGGCGCGAGGTCATCCTCACCGTGCACAAGAAGCCGGCGGAGCCGGGCGAGGTGGTGCTCGAGGCCGAAAACCTGCGCGTAGAGGGCACGTTGCGCCCACGGCTGGACGATGTCTCCTTCCAGGTGCGCGCGGGCGAGGTGGTGGGCATCGCTGGCGTGGAGGGCAACGGCCAGACCGAGCTGGTGGAGGTGGTCACCGGTTTGCGGCCCTTCAAGGGCACGCTGCGCTACAACGGCGAAGCGGTGCACCCCAGCGCCCGCAAGGTGCGCGAGTGGGGCGTGAGCCACATTCCCGAGGAGCGCAACGACCGCGGCCTCATCCTTGAGTTCCCCACCCGCTACAACGTGATTCTGGGCGACCACTACCGCCCGCCCTTCGTGGGCTTTTTGGGTTTCTTCAATGACGAGGTCATCAACGAGTACGCCGAGAAGGTGGTCGAGGAGTTCGACGTGCGCCCGCGCAGCATCCACCTGATCGGCCGCCGCTACTCGGGCGGCAACGCCCAGAAGATCATCGTGGGGCGCGAGCTGGCGCGCAACCCCAAGCTGCTGGTGGCGGCGCAGCCGACGCGCGGCGTGGACATCGGCGCGATCGAGTTCATCCACCAGAACATCATCGAGGCCCGCGACCGCGGCATGGCGGTGCTGCTGGTCTCGGCCGACCTCAACGAGGTCATGAGCCTCTCGGACCGCATTCTAGTGATGTACGAGGGGCGCATCGTGGGCGAGGTGCTGCCTGGCGAGGTGACGGAGGAGCAAATCGGCTTGCTGATGGCGGGTCTGGAAACGGCGGTCTAGTCGGCGCATGCGGGTACTCTTCATTGGTGACGTGACGGCGCGGCCCGGTCTCCGGGCCGTTGCCCTCCATTTGCCCGACGTGCGCAAAGACTACGACTGGGTCATCGCCAACGGCGAGAACGCCGCCGGGGGCAAAGGGCTCGACCGCAAAAGCTACCACACCCTGCGCGACGCCGGGGTGGACCTGGTGACGCTGGGCAACCACGCCTGGGACAAGAAGCAGATCTACGAGCTCATCGCGACCGAGCCGATCGTGCGGGCGGCCAACTACCCGCCGGGCACGCCTGGTAAGGGGTGGTGGGTGCTCCAGCGCGGCGGTTTCCGCCTGCTCGTGATCCAGGTGATGGGCCGGGTCTTCATGGAGCCCCTCGACGACCCCTTCAGGGCCGTCGACAGGATCCTGGAAGAGGTTCCCCACGACGCGGCCATCGTCGAGGTCCACGCCGAGGCGACGAGCGAGAAGTACGCCCTAGGCTTCTACCTCGATGGGCGGGTGGCGGCGGTGCTAGGCACCCACACCCACGTCCCCACCCTCGACGCGGGCTTCCTGCCCAAGGGCACCGCCATTCAGGCCGACGTGGGCATGACGGGTACCTACCGCTCGATCATCGGCGGCGAGGTGGAGAGCTTCCTGGGCCGCTTCCTCACTGGCCGCCCCCATCCCTTTCGCAGCGCCGAGGGTCCGGCGCGCTTCGTGGCCACCGAGCTCGTCTTCGAGGGCGCGCAGGTGCGGGCGATCAGCCCCTACCTCTGGGAGGAGCCAGCGTGACGCTGCCCGAAGCACTCCGTCGCGACGTGGACCGGCTGGGCCGGGCGCTTGGCGACGCCATCCGCGAGGTCAGCGGCGAGCGCCTCTATGTGCTGGTCGAGGAGGTGCGCGCCCGCACCAAGCGCCTGCGCCAGCAGCCCGACGGGCAGCAGGCGCAGCAGCTGGAGGCGTTGATGGCGGGGCTCGACCTGCGCCAGGCCGAGGGGCTTACCCGCGCCTTCACCAGCTTCTTCTACCTGGCCAACCTGGCCGAGTCGTACCACCGCGTGCGCACCGCCGACGACGGGGGCGGCGAGTTCGCCGCCGCCGCGCGCCGTCTTGCCGACTGGGGGGTGCCCGCGCGCGAGGCCGCCCGCCTGGCCGCCGATATGCGGCTGTGGCTTACCTTCACCGCCCACCCCACCGAGGCGCGGCGCCGAACCGTGCGTCACCACCTGGAGCGTCTGCACGAGGCCCTGGCGCGCGGCGACGAGGCGGAGCTCGCCGAGCGGGTGCGGCTTTTGTGGGCCACCGAGGAGCTGCGGCGCACCCAGCCCACCGTGGAGGACGAGGTCAAGGGGGCGCTCCACTACCTTCCCGAAAGCCTCTGGACCACGCCTGCGCGGCTGGTGGAGCGGTTGGAGGCGGCCGTGGCCGGGACCTACGGCGAGCGCTTCGGGGCCGCGAGCCCCATCCGCACCCGTAGCTGGATCGGCGGCGACCGCGACGGCAACCCCGCGGTCACGCCCGAGGTGACGGCCTGGGCCCAAGACTACGCCCGCCGTCTCTATGTGGAGCACTTCTGCCGCGCGCTGGACGACCTGATCATGGACCTTTCGGTCTCCGAGCGACGCCTGCCGGTGCCCCGCACCTTGCGCGAGGCGGCCGAGCGGGCGCTGGGCCTCATCGAGCGCGCCCCGCGCTTCGAGGGCGAGCCGCTGCGCCGTTTTTTGATGGGTGTCTACTACCGCCTCGAGCATAGCCTTGCCGGCGGCCCCGGCGCCTACGCCGACGCCGACGAGCTCACCGGCGACCTCGTGCAGCTTAGGCGCACCCTTGAGCGGATGGGCTTTTCGGTCTTCGCCCGCCGCGGGGTGCGCCCGCTTGAGGAGGCGGCGCGGACCTTTGGGCTCACCTTCGCGCCCCTGGACCTGCGCGAGGAGTCGGGCGAGCACCGCCAGGCCGTGGCCGAGCTCCTGGCCGCGGCGGGGCTCGCGGACGACTACGCCGAATGGCCCGAGGAGCGGCGCGAGGCCTGGCTCACCGAGGAGCTGGCGAGCGCTCGCCCGCTCGCGCCCGTGGGCTACGCGCCCCGGGGCGAGCCGCTACGCCGGGCGCTGGGGGCGCTGGAGGTCTGGGAGGGGCGCGGCGCCTATGTGGTGAGCATGACCCGCGGCGCAGCCGACCTGCTCGAGGTGCTGCTGCTCGCGCGCGAGGTGGGGCGCTACGACCCGGCCACGGGCGTGCCCTTCGACGTGGTGCCCCTTTTCGAGACCCTGGCCGATTTGGACGCGGCGGGGATGACGGTGGCGCGGCTGCTCGCCAACCCCGTTTTCCGGCGGCAGGTGGAGGTGCGGGGGATGATCGAGGTGATGATTGGCTACTCCGACTCCAACAAGGACGCCGGCTTCCTTGCGGCCAACTGGGCGCTCTACACCGCCCAGCAGCGCATCGCCGAGGCCGCGCGGGCAGCGGGTGTACGGGTGCGCTTCTTCCACGGCCGCGGCACCTCCACCGCCCGCGGCGGGGGCCCGGCGGGCCGCGCCATCGCCGCCCTGCCGGTGGGCACGGTGGGGAGCGAGATCCGCATCACCGAGCAGGGCGAGGCCCTGGCCGACAAGTACGGCCACCCCGAGCTGGCGCTGCGCAGCCTGGAGGAGACGCTGGCCCACCTCTGGCTCGCGGCCGCGCGCGATGCCGGCTACGGTCCCGACGCCGGTTTCGCGCCCGAGCCTGCCTGGGTGGAGGCGCTCGAGCGGGCGGCGGCCCGCTCCGCCGAGGCTTACCGTGCGCTCCTCGGTGCCGAGGGGTTCCTCGCCTTCTTCGAGCAGCTCACGCCCATCCGCGAGATCGCCGCGCTCAAGATCGCCTCGCGCCCGGTCTACCGCCACGGCCGCATCCGCGAGATCCGCGACCTGCGCGCGATTCCCTGGGTCATGGCCTGGACCCAGGTGCGGGCCAACCTGCCCGGCTGGTACGGGCTGGGCGAGGGCCTGGCGGCCATCGAGCCGGAGCTACTGGCGGAGATGTACGCGGGCTGGCCCTTCTTCCGCAGCGTGCTGGAGGGGGCCGAGCTCTCGCTGGCGAAGGCCGATCTGGGCGTAACCCGGCGCTATTTACGGCTGGTCGAGCCGGCCCTGGCGCGGCGCTTCTTCCCCGAGCTCGAGCGCGCGCACGCGGCCGCGCTCGCCGTGCTGGAGGCCGCCCGCGACCGGCCGCTGCTCGCGGACGCACCCGAGCTCGCCCGCAGCCTGGAGCTGCGCAACCCCTACCTCGACCCCATCAACCTGCTGCAGGTAGAGCTCCTCTACCGCTTCCGCCGCCTCCCGCCCGAGAGCCCCGACCGCGAGGCCACCACCCGGGCGCTGCTCTCCACCATCCTGGGCATCGCCGCGGGGATGCGCAATACCGGCTAGGACGGCCGGGTAGAATGGTCCCGTAGCCATGACGCGCCTCTACCACATCTCCGACATTCACGTGGCCTCCAAGTACTTCCAGCCGGAGCTGATGGAGCAGCTCGTGGCCGAGGTCAACCGCGAGCGGCCCGACCTGCTGGTGCTCTCGGGCGACCTCACCGACCGCGGCCTCGCCTTTGAGTACGAGGCCGCCAAGGCCTGGACCGACCGTTTCGAGGTGCCCCTGCTCGTCACCCCCGGCAACCACGACTCGCGCAACGTCGGCTACGTTCACTTCGAAGAACTCTACGGCTCGCGTTACCGGGTGGTGCGGCTGCCCGGCGTGCACATCGTGGCCGCCGACTCGAGCGAGCCCGACCTCGACGAGGGCCGGATCGGCCGCAGCATCTACCCCTGGCTGCACGAGGCGCTCGACTCCGCCGCTGCGGGCGACCTCAAGGTCTTCGTGACCCACCACCACCTCCTGCCGGTGCCCGGCGCCGGTCGTGAGCGCAACATCCTGCAAGACGCCGGCGACCTGCTCAAGGTTCTGGTGGACCACGGGGTGGAGCTCGTGCTCAACGGCCACAAGCACGTGCCCTGGGTTTGGCGCTTCGAGGAAATGCTGATCGTCAACGCCGGCACTGCCACCACCAACCGTCTGCGCGGCAAGGGCCGGCCCAGCTATGCCGTCATCGACCTGACGGACGAGGCCATCACCGTGCGCCACAAGTACTACGACGGCAGCGAGGACACCCTGCACCACCCCCTGAAACGGAGGACGCCGGCATGAAGCACCCCATGGGCTGGAACGCCATGCAACGCGTGGGCCTCTTCGTGGACACGCAGAACCTCTACCACTCCGCGCGCGACTACTACGAGCGCACCGTCAACTTCGAGAGCCTGCTCAAGCACGCGGTGCAGGGCCGGCAACTGGTGCGGGCCACCGCCTACGTGGTCGAGCGCGAGAACGACACCTCGGCTTGGCCCTTCATCTACAAACTCTCCACCATGGGCTACCGGGTGCGGCGGATGAACCTGAGCGTGCACCACACCACCGACGAGGGCAAGCCCATCTACGAGGGCAACTGGGATATGGGTATCGCCGCCGACATGGTGCGGCTGATGGACGCCCTCGACGTGGTGGTGCTGGGCTCGGGCGACGGCGACTTCGTGGACATCCTCGAGGTGCTCATGGAAAAGGGCATTCGCGTCGAGGTGATCGCCTTCAAGGAGACCACGGCGCAAAAGCTCATCGACGCGGTGGACCAGTTCACCCACCTGCCCGAGATCGACGAGCCCTTCATGCCCCAGCGCGAGAAGAACTACCCCGGCACCAAGTGAGTGAGCCCGGACGGCGAATCGAGGATTACGATTACCCTCTTCCCGAGGAGCGCATCGCCCAGGAGGGGGCCTCGCCGCGCGACCACAGCCGCCTGATGATGGTCGAGCGGGGGCGCGGGGTGCGGACGCACGCCCGCTTCTTCGAGCTGCCGCGCTTCTTGCGCGCCGGAGACCTGCTCGTCTTCAACGAAACCAGGGTAATTCCCGCGCGACTCTTCGGCGTCAAGGAGGGGGGCGCGCGCGTCGGGGCGTTGCTGGTGCGGGAGGAAGCGCCCGAGCGCTGGTGGGCGATGGTCCGCCCAGGCCGCCGGCTGCGCCCGGGGGCGCGGGTGCGTTTCGGGGAGCTTGCGGCCGAGGTGGTGGCGGTGGACGACGAGGGCCTGCGGCTCCTGGTTTTCTCCGGGCCGGTGCGGCCCCACCTGGAGCGCCTGGGCCAGACGCCCCTGCCGCCCTACATCCACCGTCCGGTGGACCCCGAGCGCTACCAGACGGTCTACGCCCGCCGGGAAGGATCGGTGGCCGCGCCCACGGCCGGACTGCACTTCACCCCGCGGCTGCTGGAGGAGCTTGCGGTCATGGGGGTGGAGCAGGCGCGGGTGGTGCTGCACGTGGGGCCGGGCACCTTTCAGCCGGTGAAGGGTTCGATCGAGGAGCACCGCATGCACGCGGAGCGCTACGAGGTGCCCGCCGAGGCGGCGGCGCGGGTGAACCGCGCGCTGGCCGAGGGGCGGCGGGTCATTGCAGTGGGCACTACGGTGGTGCGGACGCTCGAGTCGGCCTTCGCGCCCGGCGAGGGGGTGCGCCCCGGAGCAGGCGAGACGCGGCTCTTCATCCGGCCACCCTACCGCTTCCAGGTGATCCGCGGGCTGGTGACCAACTTTCACCTGCCGCGCAGCACGTTGCTAATGCTGGTGGCCGCCTTTGCGGGCTACGAGGTCACGATGGCCGCCTACCGTGAGGCGCTCGAGCGCGACTACCGCTTCTTCAGCCTGGGCGATGCGATGTTGATCGTGTGAATCCGGCACGTAGCACGTGGTGCGTGATACCGTCTTCCCCCGTCAACCCCCTCAGGCCACCAGAGCCTCCCGGCCCTGCTCCTTGTAGTAGGCCTTCAACTTCCCCATCAGCCTGCGTAGTAGCTTGTAGGCTACGGCTATCAACGCCT
>Ga0256833_1000378_pt1 | contig 35467 bp, 50 predicted proteins | sample 356284metaG_FD_190535 | JGI IMG/M metagenome (GOLD analysis project Ga0256833, IMG submission 190535) | Hydrothermal vent microbial communities from Mid Atlantic Ridge, Atlantic Ocean - 356-284 | ecosystem: Environmental > Aquatic > Marine > Hydrothermal vents | place: Atlantic Ocean: Mid... | reverse complement strand
TGATAGAACGAAAATGTGGTGGATTGCAAGAGTTCCGTAAACCAGACAAACCAATGTTAGCATAACTAAAACTACCTTGTCCCCTCTCCTTATCCGCCTAACTTTCTTGTTTAGAATGTACGCAACGTCAAGAACTAAAGACAAGATCAAAGCCGCAACGAAACTACTCTCAACCGGTAAAGACAGAAAGTAGTGAAATGCTACCATCAGCACGGCCAAACCTGCCCCAAAATTTAAAAGAAAAATTAAAAAATCCTTTTTGCTCAACATATTACCTCACAGACTCCAGTACAAGCTGGAGAACACGCGTATTTCTCGCAGAAGTACGTGAGCTCTGGCACTCCTAGCCACTTAGTTATACCAATACATACTCCTGCGCACATTCCCGAACAAAATGCTCCACACCCAGCATCACATGGATTAATGTTTCCTGTGCACCACTGGTCACACACAGCACCGCAAATGCCACCCATAACAATTGAGCATCCGATATCACACGCCGGATTATCTGCAACGACTGCGCACAAAATTAAACATATGGTTGCGCTTGACATCCCACAGATAAGTCCGCAAGTCTCTGTACATCCTTCTCCTTTAATTTGCAAGGCATAGCTTTCAATTTTTCCGTTCTCTATGCGGTAAACTATAATTTGCTTTGGATCGCTTTTCTCAATAGCCTCAACAGCTCTTACTTTTACAGTTCCATTCACTGAGACATAGATCAACCTAACTTCCCCTTGCTTCGACTTCATCGGTATTACCGCAACCTCAGCTATGCGATTTTGTGTGATAATTTTACCAATCTTGGCACTCGATAGGTTAAGAGTGTAACCTTTCTTGGTAAGTTCGTCCATAATTTTCCTCATATCTTCACTTTTCAAAGCCTTAGCAAGAATTGTATTTCTCTCTATTCCTTTAGCTTCAATTACTACAATCTTTGACTTTCCAGTTACAGCTTCTGAGCAACTTGGACATGCTGGAGTCTTTTGTTCGACATTCACAGCTAACGTTGGACTAACTACGCTTCCGAGCATTAATAAAACCAACAACACTCCTACCAACAACCTAACCCGTTTCATTACAGTCACCGGACATGATTTTCTTAAGACATAACACTCCACAAAATATTGGAAATACGATGACAGATATAACTATACCAACAGATATTATCGGAAAAATATCTATCAAGAAAAATTCGAATAATATTATTATAATAAAAATAATTAATATTTCTAATAATTTTTTATCATTGAAGTATAAACACATAAAAGCTATAGAAGATAACGAAAATAAGATAGAAAATTTAAAGAGTTTTGGAATATATAATATAGACGTCAAAAATATAACGATATTCAAAAAAATTATAGAGTACACGACCATTTTTGGATATTTGATCATATTTCTCAACCTCTCATGAACTCTAAATGTGCTGTATATGTATCTGGAGAGGCTACGCTGTGGAATTCTACAGCCCCAAGCACTGCAATATAATTTATCTTATATGTTACATCGACCGTCCCTAAACTTGGATTTAGGCTATCTCCTACCCTAAATTTTAAGCTGTAACCCATTTCACCACCATCAAAATATACTCCAACATCGTTACCTAAATGTGTTAAATGCCATGGGTTGTATTTGTTTATGATCTTTATATATCTACCGTAAGTATCCCCAGCCTCCGCTTTCACAAAGTTATTATTTGGAGTGTTAGTAACACTAAACGGCCCCAAACTAACACCTATGGACACGCTTGCCGAATCCTCTCCATTATTGGCATCAATTCTTGAACCTGTTCCAGCTGCAAAGTGGTCGTATTTATTTATGTCCGTTAAATCTTGATTTGGCGTAGTAATTTTTACTTTTATAACATATTCGTATGTGTTAAAGGCGTAACCGCTTGATGCTCCATCCCCAATTAATACAGCTGGTTTATTTATGGTGAAACCCTCTGTCGATATCTTCACTTTTACTGACCCATCTATGTAGCCAGTTCCACTAAGTTCTATTTGACTTGATGGGGATATCTCGGTAAGAATGTCAACATAGTATGTCCAAGTGGCTATCTTTACTCCATAGATGTTATAAATATCAACTACTTTGTGGAGAGGCATATGATCAGACCAGTGAACGGATTTGGTTGCCATAGGACTTTGTATTTTTCTTTGCAACAAATTTAGTTCCATAGAACCACGTATAGGAGTCAAATACTATTTTACCGTTGTCAAATACGGCAATTGATTCTTCTCCTTCTGGGAGCCATTTAATTTTCGCAATTACTGGTGACTTAAGCTTTTTTGACTTAAGATAATTCTGTATAGTTTTTATTATTTTAATTTTATCTTTTTTATTTAACCCTATATTGTCAAGCTTAGTCTTGACGATGTTTGTAACAATCTTCTCAACATCTTCTTTTTTACTGAATTTTTTCACCACTTCTATTTTAAATATGTTGTGCATCCCAAGCTTTGCTTTTAAATTATCCAATTCTCTAAAAATTTCTGTTCTCATATTTATTTTTCTTGTATTTTTGTCTATCTTTTCAGTTGCTGCCATCGCTGGACTAACTACGCTTCCCAACATCACCAAAACCAATAGCACTTCTAACAACTTTCTTAGCATACTTCCTTCACCACCAACTTAACCTACACATAGCAATTATTTAATTTTTATTTTATCGTTAAATGAAAATTTTAGTCGGCATTTGAAGGATTTAGTTGGCAACTAAATTTTTAGTAGGCATCTTAAATTTTTAGATGGTAACTAAAGAATTTAGTCGAGAAATTTAGATCAATAAGATGGATTAAAGTATTTGAGAGATGAGAAACGTAATTGTATCGATACCAACTGCCGTTTCTGGAGCTATGAGGTTGTACGTCGCGTACATTCTTTTATCTCTAAGTCCAGATCCGATTTTACTAATAGGAGCGTTCTTTCTAACGCTTAGCATTTACAGCTTTGACAGAATAGAGGACTACGGTGGAAAAACTTACCACTCAATCCTTTTTACTTCTTCGGCTTAATTGCTTACGCAGTAAGAGGTATCTTGATAGTTCCTTTACTTCTAATCGCCGTAGGTTTCCTCTACTCTTACGGCTTAAAATTTAAGGGGAGAAGGTTTAGGTTAAAAGCCGGTTGCGGTGTTAAAAATGTGGTCATAGGACTTTCGTGGAGTTTGTCGATAACCTTATCCCTCGAAACGTTCGATTTTCCAATATTTTCCTTCTACTTCCTTAAACTGTTCGTAAACTCCGCAATTTTCGACCTGAAGGACATAGATAGAGACGAAATACTCACCCTTCCGAAACTTCTCGGAAAATACTTCAAGGTGTTTTTGAGTTTTCTGAACATGGTGGCACATATGATGGCGTTATTTCACTTTCATCCAGTCTTAATTTCGAGTTTCGTCTTGACACAGATAGCAATCTTAATCGATGAGAGGAAAGCTAGGATAATCGTAGACTCCGAACCAACTCTTTCAGCTTTACTCTGTCTACTCTTACGGAGTTATCCTTAACGTAGTTGAACAGATCCCTACCCCACCGCAGACAATCTTCGCTGAAGCAAACGAAATCTCTCTTGTAATCGAAGAAACCGTTCCTCCTGTAAAACGATATTGAGAAGAATTTGTCGGTAACGACGAAAGAAAACCTAAAATCTCTTTTCGAAACGTAAAAACTCACGTTTCTCTTGCATATCCCTTTCTCAAGCTCACTCCTATATTCTCTAACTATTCGACTAAATACTCTCCCGTTAACGACTATTTCGATCTTTTTGTCCTCTTCAGCAAATCTCAGAAACGTTTCAACGTATTCCGGAAAGAAAACCGACGCATACCCGTATATCTCTTCAGATTTCGTCAGATTTTCTATGAACTCCTCGTGTGGCGTGAATACGTCCTCGTCTCTCTCGACCACTCTCACCTCACTAAGCTCGTAAAACCTCGCAACGAGGTAATTCGGCAAGTCTTCGAGGTCGTACTCGTTCAATTCTAATTTCTCTAAAAATTTAATTTCTCATACTTCCTTACAGTCTCTTGAATTAGCAGAATAAACTTACCCTTAGGTGTAATCCTAAACGTGTCGTCTTCTCTCTCTATTAACCCTAACTCAATCATCTTATCAAGGATCTGTAGAAGCGACGAAACTGATGTGCTTACACTTTCTCTTAACTCTTCCTTCGTCTTAGGTTTCAGCGATAGCTCCCTCAAAACCTTTAAAACTTTGTATGATAAAAGAACATTCAATATCTGCATACTACGTGTCGATAGAAACAACCAACTATTAAAGATTTGCGAAATATATGAAGTGATAAGAGTCAAAGCAATAAACAGAATCTCTAAGGAAGACTATGTCCTTTGGCAATACGAAGCACTAAAGTATCTGCTAAAGAGAATTAAGGAGTTCAATCCAGAAAACGAAATCGTCAGAGATATCTACCACACGAAAGTTGAACACTACGAAGAATTGGCGGAGAAAGTCAAAGAAGCGCTCAAAGACGAACTAAATATACCAGAATTCATTGAAGAGTCGTTCGACGTCGAAGACATACTCTCCGAAGACGATGAGTTAATTAACTAAAAACTCTCTTTACCTTAGCCTTATCGAAGTCGGTATCGTTTGAAACGATTTCATCTACGTTTTTCCTCAGAGCTACCGCTAAGTGCAACGAATCTTCGAAATCTAATCCAAAATTGTTCATAATTTCTACCCCGTTTGCAAAATCTTCTTTGACGAGCGGTTCGATCTTTAAACTCTTCAAACTCTCAAAAGAGTCGATGACAGTCTTAACGAAGTTTTCGTCCTTTAAACTGTTATTCGTCAATCCAGCAACGATTACGATAGTCTCGTAAAGGGTTAGTGTTGAAGTTACAAAATTTCTTTCCTTTTCGATCTTTTCGACCCACTTCTTGGCTTTCCCGCCAAACTCAGGATGACCGCAAAGCCAGTAAACGAATACGTTGACGTCTACATATCTCTTAACCATCCTTCCGTCACCTCTTTAGCTAGAAACTCGTCCAAATCCTTGGGCCACCTCTCAACCTTAAAAACTCCGAAGAATTCGTCGGCAACGGATTTAATAGGCTTTATGACTATCTTGTCTCCCTCAACGCTTACTTCAACGTAATCACGAACGTCCAACTTCTCTCTCAGCTTTTTCGGAATGACAAGTCTTCCCTTTCTATCTACCCGTACCACTACCTTATCCATACCACCACCATTTTGAAACCCACTCCTATAAATTTTTCCTACTCACCGTTTTCCGCGCGAGGTGGTTAATGTGGATGCTATACTCGATATACCACCTGGGTCTGCAATAAGATTCGAAGATGTGAAAGATAAGATTCCAGACGAAGAATTCTACAAGCTCGTTAGAGAAGGCTACTTCGTCCAACCACCTTACGAATCCGTTTGGATTAGAACTGGTGCAGTTGAGCCACAATGGGTTTCCGCAGGCCAAGAAGCAAAGTTAGCTCTACTCACGGAGATAAAGCCAGGAAGAAAGGCTTACGAAAGTGACGAAGTTATAAGGCTATAACTAGGATTGTTAAGCCAGAAAAGCCACCAAAAGTATACTACCAGCTAACGGATCTTGGAGAAAACCTCGCTTTAGCCTTGATACCGCTAGTGGAGAGATAAAACTACCGGTTAAAACCATACCACTATGTCTCGACCTTACAAGAGATTTCAAAGAATTCGTGGAATCGGTTAGAGAAATCCTAGAAGAAGCGAAAGTATATTAACTATTTAACCCATTTCCTGAGGAGTTTATGATCGAATACTTCAAGAAGATCTAGGGAGATGATAAGATTATGTTCATTAAGAACAGATTGCCTTAGACTTTATATAGTCAGTCGGGAAGGTTAGTTTTACGGGATTTCATCGATCTCATTCTCCCTGTCGTGGAAAATTATTTCCATGTTCATCCTTCGTCGGGATATTATTTAAGACTAAGGATTCTTCTTTTGAGAGTTGCTAAACTTACAATCTTATTGTCAAGATTAGGTAAGATTCTTACCAAACCGTAAGTGGTAAATAGGCAAGAGGTTAGGTAAGAGCGTGTTAGAGTGGGGGAAGACACTTGAAGAGGTTGAAAAAAGGAAGAAAAAGTTAAAGGAGCTTGAAGAGAAAGAGAAAAGCTATTAGATGTGCTTTTAGAGCTACAAGGAAGGTAGTAAAACTAAAGGTAAGTATTTGGGAAAAGTCGTTTCGCTAATGAAATTTTCAAAGGCTAGAAGATTTAAAGTAATCTTTTGCTAACTCAAATTAACGATAGTCTTAGGGATCTCAGAATACTGTTAGATCGCTTCGATCAGAGGTTAGATAGATATGGGGAAGTATACAGGAATTGGAACGAGATGATAAACAGTTTTACGAAGGCAGAATTGGCCTTATCTGAGAATATAATGAAGCACATCGAGCTTGTTTCATCCGTTTCTAGCTACGCTGACGAATTCACAAAGGGGCTTAAAATTTACAGAAAAATAATGTTGGCTGTGGTAATGTCTTTGCTTTCACTTTTATTATCTATGTTCATGTTTGATGTTTAAAAAGTCAGTACCGTATTCTTCTTCACAGCTGGTCGGACGGATCCTATTTCAAATTACCTTCCTTAAAGAAAGTTTTTATCATACCCTACAAACATTACCTCCACAAAGCTTATCAACGTTACCGCCGAAAAGGTATTCAGTTTCTGGTGTACGGTGACCGAAACGTAAAGATATCTAAGACTAGTGAGTTGTTCTTCAATCATTCTCAGACTAGTTATGAGCATATAATATTTAAATTTTAATAAATTTTTTGAAAGTTTTATCAATTTTTGGATACTTCATAAATACGTCATGTGGACTATTAAACCATCGAAAGAATTCAAGAAAAGGTTTAAGGATCTAACTAAGAAAGATGGACCTCTAAAGGAGCGTATTCTGAAATCTTTGGAAAAGTTAAAGGAAAATCCATATGCTGGTAAACCGTTATCTTACGATTTGGCCGGATTGAGATCATTGAGAGTTGGGAAATACCGAATCATTTACAAAGTTGACGAGAATAACAAGATAATTTGGCTTGTTTCGATAGGTCACAGAAAAGAGGTTTATTAATCTTTCAGAAGGTCTTCAAAATCGACGACATCGCCCTTCTCAATATCTTCTAAGCCCTTCTTAATTGATTTCATCAAATCTTCGTCAGCCATTATTTCTAACGTCTCGATGATAGAATCTAGTCTTTCTAAGTCTTCTTGAATTTTCTCTCTTAACTCTTTCAAGTCTTTGATTAAGGTTACGTTGTCTATCATTGTTTTGATGTTAGATCACCGTATATAATAAACCTTCGAACTATCTCAGAGTTGTCTTACCTAACAGAAAAGGTTAAGTACGTTAGGTTGTTAGGTAAGATAAAAGAGGTTGAAGAAATCCGCTTTAGAGTGAGATTGAATCAGAATCGAGCTTCTGAGGGAGTAAGAAAAGTTGCTTGATTGAGCAGGAGATTCTGAAGGAGGGTTGGAAAAGGGAAATTTGAAAAGCTCAAGAATCCGCTGAGAGGGCTTTTACAAAAGGGATCGATTAATGATTTTGCTTTATTTTTTCCTTATTTCTTTTTAAAATAACATCTATTGCCTCTCCAAAAATTTCTTCACTCCCTGCAAGCCCAACTATTATTGCTTCATTTTCATCTTTGAAGCGGAAGAAATTAAATATACCCTTAAGTTTTTCAATCACAGCATTCCTTTCCTTTTACCCTTTAAAAAGTTATTGCTTTGTTTAAAATCTTACCTAACGGAAAGGGTTAAATACGTTAAGCTGTTAGGTAAGATCATCTTACCTAACAAGAGGTGTTAACATGGCGAGGAAGTTAGGTAAGATCGAAGAGATTGAAGAGGAGCTGAGGTGGAAGCTCGAAGAGATCGAAAAGAGAAAGCAGAGGCTCAAGGAGCTGGAAGAAGAGGAGAGGAAGCTTTTGGACGAGTTATCAAGTCTTGGACTTCCGAAAGGTAGTATCGTAGCTAAATACGTAAAATGCGGGAAGGATGGATGTAGGAAGTGTCCACACGGTCCCTATTATTACATCGTTTACAGGGAGGGAGGAAAGGTTAGGTGGAAGTATTTGGGAAAGGCGATCGATGCTATGAAGGCCGAGAAGAGGGAGAAGGCTAAAGCAATCTTAGAAAGACTTAGACAGATCCATAAGGAGAAGAGGAAGCTTGAGAAGATCGACCTGAGCTGAAGCTGCAAGGATTTCGCTATAATTTTTCTCACAATATGAGAAAAGTATTTAGGGGAATTCTCACAATGTGAGAATATGAAAGGTGTAAGAAGCAAGGCTCTGAGGAGGCTGATAGAGATAGCAAAAGCGAATCCTAGAAGTCCGGTGGAGATAGCAGAGCAATTTGGAGTGAGTTTAGCGACCGCATACGATTACTACAACACTCTGAAAGCCATAAAACAGATTCTAGCTGAAGAGATCGATGATAAAATCGAAGATCTCAGGAACGAGATTCGAAGATTGCAATGGGAAATCGAAGAAATCAAAGCTAAGGAAAGGGAGAAGGAAATAAGAAAACTGCTGTCCGGGTTGGATGAGATATTAGAGGAGAGGAGAAAGCGTTTAGGTTATTGATTAACCGAGAGTGGTAGAGTGAAGTGGATAACTCACGTAGCCTTAGCGATATTAATGGTAAAGATAGCGGAGATAGCCTTTCTGACAAGCCTGCTAACTTCGCATTTGGCTTGGGTTGTAGCTTCTTTATTTGCAGTTCTACCGGACTTCGATTACCTGATAGGGCTTAAGCACAGAACTTACACCCACACCCTTTACTCTGCCTTAATCGCTACCTACCCACTTATTTTCATAGATCTAAGCCTCTGGATAGTTGGATTAATTGCATACTTCAGCCATCTTCTCGGAGACATGATGACATATTCTGGAGTTAAGCTGCTTTATCCGATAGAAACAGTGTACTATTTAACGCCACCATCGTGGAGACTTAGGACGGGATCTTCAGCTGAATTCTTCGTGTTGGGTATAATCCTGTTAGCCTCTGTAGAGATAAGCTACGTCGAACCTGTAACGGAACTGGAAAAGGCGTTCAGATTATCGACTGAGAACGGTGTAGCGATCTCACTTTCATATTTTGAGAACGGAGCGATATACCGACTGAGCCATGCGAAAGTCGTATGGACCGACGGCAAAAACAACATAGGAATCGTCCAAGACGGCAGATTTAAGAAGATCTCGAAATCTCAGATTTTGGATCTGAAGATTCTGGACGTTGAAGATGCAGACAGGAATCTGGATGTCGTTACTACCAAAGTGAAAAGTCTTAAAAGATCGATGTGGAAGCACAGGATTATCATCGGCTATTCCGTAAACGAAAGCTATCACGATTTCACGGGAACGGGATTTGATCTTTACAGAAAATTAAAAAACGATTACGAAGAAAATGTAAGAATTAAGGTGTGGTTCTATGAAGCTCGATGAGAAATCGCTAAGGATCCTTAAAAGCTTTGGAGAAGAATACGTCAATCCTCACGAAGTTTATCACGAACACTTTAACGGTAACGGAATGTCAAGGGCTACGTTCTACAGACGGTTAGAACATCTAAAACAGCTCGATCTAATCGAATGGAGGGTTGGAAAAGTTCGTCTAACCGACAAAGGTAGGAACATCCTCTACGCCCTGAACGGCCTCAATATCACTCTGGAAAAATCTTACCTAACAGATGCTAGCGATAAAACCGATACGTTAGGTAAGAAGGGAGAAGAGAAGAAAGAGGAGAATAGGGAAAACGAAGGTGAAAGATCGTTCAGGATCTACGAAGCCGACGAGCTAAAGAAGAAAATGGACGATGCGTTTGTCTACGTCGATTATCCTACCGCAAGCTACATCCTGAAAGCTCTTTTGATAGTTGCAGGAGTCGACGAGAAAGGCTTGAAAACCAACGTCGAGAAGTTCCGAGCCTTGAAGGAGGCTGAATTTAGAGTTAAGCTGGCTGTGAATCACTTTGAAAACTCCTCGAAACAGGTTTTGGTATTTTTGGATGAGCTGATGAAGCTCGGTAAAATCTCAGCTTTGTATTGTGGAGTTAAGAACGAAAGGAAAGCTTTGAAGAATAAGAAGCTTGTAGAATTCTGGCAAGATTGGAACTTCGAGAACGAGAGGTTTAAGCTGCCAAAAGAGAGCGTAACTCTCTTTCCATTGTTCTTAATCGGAGTTATTGGAACGATAATAGTCTTAGCCCTTCGTTCTGGATACGAACACGCCTCCATTCTCTCCGTCCTGATAGTCCTGTACTTCTTCAGGTCGATGTTATTCAGAGAGGTTAGGGATCTGTGAGGCTCTGGATCCTTGCGATACTTTTCTACGGAATTGGGGATACGGTTACAACGATTATGAATTTAAGAAGTGGTTGCGTGGAGTTAAACCCTGTTGTCAATCTGTTCGTCGCCGGCTACGGTGAGTTGGGGATAATTCTCCCTAAGATATCAATCATTGCTTTCTGTTATTATTTATACAGAGACACTAAATCCCAAATAATTCCGATTGCTCTGTTCGTCATAGGGTTGCTCTGTATAGCAATTAACGTCTGCGTATCTCTCTTTAAGTGGAGTGTTTGATAAACCTGCAATGCTCAAACAAACCCTAAACTCGCGATACCGGGATCCGCTTTTTCCTATTCTTCACCGCTTGCTCTTACCTAACAAGTGCTTAAGTAATCATCGGGCTGTTAGGTAAGAACCCGTAACGCTAAATGACTTCCAAGCTTTCATCGTGCTTATCTGACGCTCTCTCCTCTATGCCTTAATATTTGTTATCTCCTTTCGAACTCCGTTTCTCGGCATCTCTGGGAGCGAAGAACGAGGCACAAAAATGTTTTGCTCTCCGAGCGCGCTGAAAGCGATTTTCCAAAAGAAATCAAATTAGAAAGCTCGACCGACGTAAGGATGAGCATTGCCTGTTTTTGACTTACTCGTTTTTAGAACCAACCCGGGTATCGGGGCGAGCTTTCTTTAAAAAGAAAAAAGGACATTTTACAGCTTTCAGCTAAAACAATTTTGGCTCGTTCTTCGACCTTTCGATCATTATGTCCCCCGAAGCCGGAGTTTCGGAAAGGAGATACGGGATGGTTGTGGCAAAGGTCGGAGAGAACAAATACGCCGTGCTGAGCCTGAACAGCACGAACGGAAAGCCGAGTCAATATGTCGTAGCGTACAACGGTTCCAGATTCCAGAGCAACTGCCCCGACTTCTTAAAGCACATCGACGAGCCGTACTATGCATGCAAGCACATCCAAGCGGTTTACGAAGCTCTGAGATGGTTCGTAGATGGAGTGGACATGGCGGTAGAAGTCGAGATTGTAAAGAAGCCAACCGTAAGAAGCAACAACGATAACGGCAAGCAGGATGAGGAAGAAAAACCCCTCCTAATAGTGAAGAACCCCAAGCTGTTCTGGGACGAGTAGTCCCAGATTTTTTCTTTTTTCAAAACGTTTATAAAATTTCGAACAAACTCCTTTCGGGGAAGGTTGGGGTTTGGAGTTCGACGTGACACCGTTTTGGGCCGTCTCTCCAACCTTCCCCTCCGAAGATCGTTTATCGCCCACCCACCCGCCCACCCGTCCCCATTCGATTATCTCATCGGCTTGAAGTCATCATTTCTCTCATTTAGAATTCTTACTAACTCTGAAGCCTCTCTTGGACTCTTAAACTTCTTTATAACTCTCGAAACGTTGAGCTTGTTCACGTAACCGCAATAAGGACACTTTCTGAAACCCATCTTTGAATCTATTGCAAGATATTTCCTGCAAATCGGACATTCAACTACAGCGTATCTCACAACCAATATTCCAGATTAAAATATATTTATCTTCTTTCTTACCTAACGTGTTGGTTTTACCATCACCATCTGTTAGGTGCTCATTTCAAGTATTTCTCAATGATCTCATCGATCTCGGCCTTTCTTCTCGGATTTAACGATATCTCCAAACCGTAGGAGGTAGGCTTAGCGATTAGTAAACCTTCTTTAATCAATTCCTCGGCAACTTCTTTAGCCAATCCACGTAAATGCTTTGGAATTCCGGAAGTTAGTTTATCGAAGCTTGTATGAGCGTGTCCCCATTTTCCTCTCCTCTTAAGCTTCTTGAGAATTGTAGCTTTCAGAATGTTGCGGAGTTCTTCATTGTTCATCCTGATGAACGTTGATGAAAAGAGATTTAAACATTTGTGTCATACAGTGACAGAAAATGGCAATATATGCCATAATACCATAGGTGAGAGGATGGAGGAAGAGACGATATTCCTGAAGTTCTTGGGGAGGGATAATCCGATAATCAGGGTAATCGACTTCTTAATCGATAACGAGGCTTTCGATTACTCCAAAACGGAGATAGCGAGAGGTGCTGGAATTAGTAGAACTACCTTACTTAAGATCTGGAAAACGTTAGAGGATCTTGGAATAGTTGTGGAGACAAGAAGAGTTGGAAGAGCAAAGATGTATAAGCTAAATAAGAACAATCCAATCGTTCAGAAGTTTATCGAGCTTGATAATGCTATTTCTGAATATTACGCTAAGAAGTTTACTGAGGCTATGAGGCTATAAAGATTGAGAGGTGATTTAATGGCTTACTGGCTCTGCATTACGAACGAAGCAAACTGGAAGGTGATAAAGGAGCGAAATGTATGGGGAGTTCCGGAGAGGCATAAGAATACGATCGCTAAGGTTAAGCCCGGAGATAAGCTTATGATCTATCTCAAGCAGGAGAAGGTTGGTGATGAAGTTAAAGAGTCGAGGATCGTTGGAATTTACGAAGTCGTTTCCGAGCCGTTTAAGGATTCTACGAGGATTTTCAGTTCTAAGGGTATGAAAACTAACGAAACTTTCCCTTGGAGGGTTAAGATTAAGCCTGTTAAGATATTCGACAAACCCGTGGAGTTCAAGCCCTTAATTCCGAAGCTCAAATTCATTACAAACAAAAAGAGATGGAGTGGTCATCTAATGGGAAAGGCTATGCGGGAAATCCCGGAAGAAGATTATGAATTAATTTTAAGAGAAGCTGAGTCATAATTATGGAGGGTGACTATGACTGTCTACAACTTTGAGTCTTTATCTCTTAAGAATGCAATAAAGGAAGGTAAAGTCGTTTTCGACGATGAATTAGTTAGAATTGCATCGAACCCTCATGCAAGCATAAATGAAGCGATCTTTGAAGTAGAATTCTCAAACTTTCTCAGCGGAAACGCTCATCCTATCTATCTTGATCCTGTCCAATTCTTCAAAAAGACGCACTTTTCGGATTACATGAAGACCATACTAATGAGAGTCCTGTCACGAGTGGCATCCATCTCAGACGAATCCTATGCAATAATTCTTGATACAACCTTTGGAGGCGGTAAAACTCATACTCTTGTCATGCTCTACCATGTATTCAAGAATAGAGATGTAGCTTTGAATAGTCAGGAGATTAGACAGATTCTTAAAGAACTTGGACTTGAAACAATCCCTGAAGTAAAGATAGTTGCAATAGACGGACATAACGTTGATCCTGAAACAAACCTCTGGAACGTTATTGGGAAGGAATTAGGAGATGTTTCTATAACTTCAAAAACTTTACCTCCTACCGCTAAAGAAATTGAAAACGCTATAAGAAGAATCGGTAAGCCTGTTATTTTCCTCCTTGATGAACTCGTAGTTTACTTCTCTAAGATTATGGGCGAAAAAGAAGGTAACGGCAGGATTGCCCAAAACAAGGGTTTTATACACTCACTCTTTGTTGCTACAGAGGCTACAAAAACTTCTATTGTCGTGCTTACAATACCAGAAAGTGAAGCTTATCAAAAAGAGGCTCAAATTTTGAGAGATATCACTGCAATAGCTGAAAGAGGAGCAATAAGGATAGAACCAGTTTCAAAGGAGGATATAATAAGAATTCTGAAGAAAAGATTCATAAAGCACATTGATGAGAACTTCGCCAGGAAGGTTGCCAAAGCTCTCCATGAGCTTTACGTTGCCAAGCTCGGGGTTGCCGACGCTTATAGAGAAGAAAGACTTGCCGAGTGTTATCCCTTCCATCCTGAACTTATTGAAGAGATATTCTTTGGTAGAATTGGCACATATGAGAACTTCCAGAGAACGAGAGGAATTCTTAAGATAATGGCGAGAGTTATAGTGAACCTATTGAGGCATGTTGATGAGTTACCAGAAACAAGTCTCTTCATTTCTGCTGGTGAGGTTGATCTATCTGATTCCGAACTTAGAAGCAAGCTTACGGCTGAAATATTTGGAAAGAAGCTCGATCAAGTCGTCCAAACCGATATAGCTACAAGTGAAGGAACGGCCCACGCCCAGCAGGCTGATGGTGGTAAGATTAGATTCGGTAACTTCGTAAGGATCGCAACTACGGTTTACCTCTACTCCCTCTTCCCAGACGAAACAAAGCGAGGAGCAAATGGTAGAATGGTGTTTAGAGCGCTTGGCGATGCTAATCTCGATCCATCAACGATAGACGCATATCTTGAGAGGTTATATGATGAGATTACTACGCATCTTTTCAGAGCTGAAGGAACGGATAGATACTTCTTCAAGACTGAAGTAAATCCAAGAGCTTTAGTCAGGATAGCTGCCAGAGATGTTAAAGATGAGGAAGTTAAGCTACATCTCCAAAAAGAGTTTATTTCTAAGATAATCCCATCTACAGAGACTATAGCCGTTAATATCTTTGATAAGGAGATAAAGAAGGATAATACCGATCCAAACAGGTTGAACATTTTTGTAATAGATTACGAAGATGTTTTTAACTATTATAGGGCAATAAAGAGCACTAAGGAGTATGAGAGTGTGTCTGAAGATGTTGTAAGAAGGGAAGTTTACAGTAGGATATTCTCACAAATGCTTTCTATAACCACGCCAAACAGAAATTCAGTCATTTTGCTGTTTCCAATACCATCGGAGATACCTTCGTTTAGGGATACAGTTAAAGAATTGATTGCATGCGAGAAGTTGAAGAAGGAAAGGTCAAAAGACAAGGAGTTCATAAAGGAGCTTAGAGATATTCAGAAGAAAATCTATGCAAAAGCAGCACAAAAGCTGATAAACTTATACTCTTATGCAGGATTTTACAAGAAAAATGATCAAGAAGTGAAGCCAATTTCACCTATTACCTATGATGATAAGGCAAAATACTCAGAGAGGATATTTGAAGATCTTGAAAAGAAGTATGGTAAGGTCATAAGCACCGCAAGTATAGACTACGTTGAAGGAGTGATGGGTCTTGAAAAGGATTACGTGAAGTTCTCAGATCTTATCCAAACTACTGCAAATTCAACGAGCTATCCATTCATCCCAGCAAAGCTTCTAAAAGCAAGCTTGAAAGAGTTGGTTAAAACTGGAGATATCGCCATTTTCAGAGGAGAAATCTGTGAACCTGAGGAAGTCGATCTTGAAAAAAGTGATGAAATTCTCAAGAACCTCAAAATGGGTGTTGAGGTAGCTGAGGTTAGAAGTTCAGATTACATCCTTAAAAAAGATTTTGCAGAAAAACTTCTAGAAGTTGCGAAGAAGAAGAGAGCTGATTTAATAGCTGAGAAAATTATTAAGGTTCTCGGAGATAAGAATTACGAGGAATTTTCAAAGATAGATTCACAGCTCCTAGAGTATAGCAGAAAGGATATAATTGATGCTGCAAAGCGATCAGATAAACTTGAGTTATTTGCTGGGGATATTTCGTCGATACAGAAGCTTGAAAGTGGAGTAGAATTGGAGAATGATGAAGCTAAAGCAGTCTTAGACGCTTTCGGAAGTGAAGGTGAAGTAACATACATCTTCAGGAGGGAATACGCTGACGAAATCAAAGATAAGCTTAGAAGAGTTAAGCCTCCAGTAGTTACACCTTCTCCACAGCCACCTAAACCTAAAGAGACTTTAGTTTCTTCAGATGATATTCTTGAGAAATTCGAGGACTTCAGTGGTAGGAGTGTTACTCTTATCAAAGTTTCTGGTAAGGGATCGGATAACTTAAAGGAAGATTCGCTGAGTATAAGCGGTGCAGTTCCATTCTTAAACCTTTCAGGAACTATTAAGGTCGAAGTTGAAGGAAAGAATGTTACAACCTTTAAGTGTGAGGTTGAACTTGCTAAGGTTGGAGTTGTGGATGAAATCTTACAGAAAATTGCAAGCCTTGATGAGAATCCTGAATATACATTTGAATTAGAGCTTGAAAATCCTGTTAAGATCGATGAAGACTTTAAGCTATTTGTTGAGCAACTTGCAACGACGAAATCGCAGAAGTGGTTTAGGGTGACGTAAATGCTTGCGTTTAGGAATACCATCTACGAAATCGTTGAAACTGGGAAGTATATAACCATGTACGAGAATTTCCAGAACAAAGATAGAGGATACAGGATGAAAATAGCTTCAGCAACGTCTTGGAGAAAAGAGGCGATAAAGAGTTTAATGAAAAAGCTGAAAATGGAAAATAAGACAGATGATGTCGAGAAAGCCATGAGAATTTACGTTGCTTTTAAAGTTCTCAATTCGATGAAGAGGGCTGAGCAAAGGTATAAACTCATTGATGTTATCCTTAATTTACCGCCTGAGGAGGTGTTTTTCTGGGCTTGGAAGCTCTCTTCTAATTCGAAGGGAGCTTATGCCTTTAGAGTGCTGTATGGGCTTATATAATCATCATTTCATTATTTTAAAGCCTAGACATGTGTAAGAGAATTGGCAGTATGGTAAAACATATATCTAAGTTGGTAGAACATTATACGGTGATTGTATGCCTGTTAAGATATCGACTAAAGGGCAGATAGTCTTGCCGGCGGAGTTGAGGAGGAAGTATGGAATTGAAGCTGGGAGCGAAGTGGAGATTTTAGATTTTGGGGGTGAGATTGTCATAGTTCCCGTTCCTAAGACCAAGGGAAGAGGCTTTCTGAAGTTTAAGAGGAAGCTTGACGAGATAATGGCTGAGTATAAGAAGGAGGAGAAAGAGAGGGAGATGAAAAGATGAATTACGTCTTAGATAGCTTTGCCGTTCTTGCATATCTCGGTAATGAGGAAGGAGCAGATAAGATCGAAGAACTTATTGATAAGGCTGAAAAGGGTGAAATAAAACTGTTCATGAACTACGTCAATCTTGGGGAGGTTTACTACATCGTTGCAAGAGAATTTGGGACTGCAAAGGCCAATGAAGCGGTAGCAATTGTAAAAAGATTACCCATTCAGTTTGTAGAAGTTAACGAAAGCTTAGCTTTGACTGCCGGAAGGATTAAAGCTATGTATAGCTTATCTTATGCGGATGCCTTCGTCGTTGCAACAGCTATCGATAAGAAAGGAATTATAGTTACGGGTGATAGAGAATTTGAAGGAGTCTATCCAGATATACTCTGGATAAGGTGAATGCTTATGAAAAGGTTACTAATTGAAGAGTTTATCCCAACTGAGGAAATAAGTGAGGAGGCAAGAAAGGAGAAGCTTGGAAACGCTAAACCACCCATTTTCGAATTACACTACTGGTGGGCGAGAAAACCCTTAATAACCGCAAGAGCCGCAGTATTGGGTGCTCTGCTTTCTAAAGATAACATCCCGAAGTCGTTTATGGATAATGGAAACTTGAAAACAAGTTTGCTACATATCTTAAGAATCCCAAGAAATATAGACGAGGGTCCAAGAGCACATACTCAAGATCCTCCCGCTGAATACTTGAGAGATGCAATAATCAAAACGTGGGGAGAAATTCCAACGATTCTCGATCCATTTGCTGGTGGAGGCTCGATTCCTTTTGAAGCTTTAAGGCTTGGATGTAACGTCGTTGCAGTCGATTACAATCCTGTTGCTTACCTAATTTTGAAGGCTACTCTTGAATATCCAAAGAAATATGGAATGAAACTTTACTACGATGTTAAGAAGTATGCAAATCAAATCTTCAACGAACTTAAAGAAGATCTTGGCAAATTCTATCCAAAACATAATGGAAAGGATGTAGCAGCATACATCTATGCTTGGGTTGTTAAATGTCCACAGTGTGGATTTGAAACGCCTTTGGTTGGTTCGTGGCAACTTGCTAAGACTAAAAGTGGCAAGAACCTGTATCTTGCCTATAAGATTGAAGGTAACGAGCTGAAGCTTGAGATTAAAGAAGGTAAGGCTCCAGAAGGAAACGTCTCAAGGGGAAATGGAGTTTGCTTGAAATGTGGAGCGCACATACCCAATGAAGAGATTGTGAAGCAGATAAGAGAGAATGAGAAAGAGAAATTGCTTGCTGTTGTTTTACTTTCTGGCAATAGAGGTGGTAAAGAATACGATATTCCTTCTGATGAGGATTTAAAAGCTTTTAAAGAAGCTGAGAAAGAGTTAAAGAAGAACTGGTTCAGGTTTTATCGTGAGGGATTGATTCCCGATGGAAATATCCCAGAGAATAATAGAGCTATGTGGATATATTTATATCTGCCAAAATGGTATCAGCTCTTCAATCCAAGACAGTTACTCCTGATGATAAAATATGCTGAAAAAGCGAGAAAGATTGTTAATGAAATAGCTAAGAAAGATGAAGAGTATGCAAAGGCAATAGGTGTATATCTTGCGTCTATCATAACAAAAAATCTACGCTTTAATTCAAGAGCAGCAAGTTGGGAAGCATCATACGAAGTTGTAAATCACGTTTTCTCTCAAAGAGGAATTGCAATGATGTGGAATCACATTGAAGTAAACCCATTTGTAAAATCATCTGGCACTTTTGTAAACAATATAAACGACATTCTTGACGCTTTAAAATATTCAATTGAGAAACTTTCCAACACAAACAGCAATATTCAGATCATAAACGAGTCCACTGCTTCATGGAAACCTCAGAAGACGTTTAGAGTTATAGTTACTGATCCTCCCTACTACGACGATATTCCGTATGGAGAGGTCAGTGAGGTTTTCTACATTTGGCACAAGCGTATAATCGGACATCTCTTTGAAAAAGAGTCCAGATTCTTCAAGAACGACAGAGTAGAAACAAAGGAAGAACTCGACGTTGGAGGAGACAGAGACAAAGAGTTCTTCAACAAGCTCTTTATAAAAACAATGCAGAACATATACAACCTCCTTGACGATGATGGAATTCTCGTCTTATTCTTTGCTCATAAAAACCCCGAAGCTTGGTATTTTGTTCTTGAAGCTTTAAGACTGTCTGGCTTTAACATTACCGCAACTTTCCCAATTCATACTGAACATAGCGAGAGTTCAGTTGCAAGAGGAAAGAAGTCCATATACCATAGCCTAATAATTTCAGCAAGAAAGAGAAAGGAAAACAAAGTAGGCTTTCTTGAGGATATAATGCCAGAAATTGAGCGGAGAATCTACGAAAGAGCGGAGATGTTAGAAAAATACGGACTTAAGGGTTCCGATCTTCTCGTCGCTGCAATGGGAGTTGCTTTAGAAGTTCTCACGAACTACGCGGAAATTAAGAGTTATTCAGGTAAGATAACTGCTAAGAGTGCGATTGAAATCGCTCAAACGATAATGGCAAAATACATAACAAGAAAGACGATCGGAGAGGAAGCCGATCCTGTTACGACGTTCTACGTTTACTCCCGTCTTAACGGTATGGATACGATGGACTACGACACAGCCAACCAGTTCATTAAAAGCCTTGGATTGAACGAAAAAGACCTTGAAAAGAGCAGAATCATTAAGGTAGAAAAGAAGAAGGGTAGGAAAGTCGTTATCCTCCAAGATTACTACAGAGGAGATCTTAACCTTGAAGTTGCTGGCTATGATGCTATAAAGGGCAGTAGCCTAATCGATTACGTTCACAGAGCCCTAAGGGCTTATGACATCGAAGGGCTAAAGGGATTTGATAAAGTCGTGAGCGAGTGTCCGTATTCAAGGAAAGCCATAATCGGTGTCCTTAAAGCTCTCGCAAAGATTAGACAAGATCCAAAAAGACAGAACGACAGAGAAGCAAAGAAAGCTGCAGAGATATTAAAGCATATAGAGACGATTGGATTGGAAAGGTGGGGTGTTAAATGACTTACTGGATCTTCAGCTCTCATAGCCTTGAAAACATTGAAACTGGATGTAGGCACTTGCTGTGGGGGTTCTTCGATCCAGATTATGTCAGTGAGGAACGAGAGAAACTAAAAGATAAGCTGAATAAGAACTGGAGAAATTTCTTAAGGAAATATAATCAAATAAAACCTTTTGATGTTGCAGTTTTTCAAATTGCGAAAACGGGAGAAATTCATGCCATAGGAGTCATAAAAGAGAGATTTTTTGATGATCAAACTCCAATTTGGGATATTGAGCTTAAATCAAAAAGAGTACTCTTTCCTTGGCGAGTTTCCTTTTCAGCTATGATCTTTTCAAGAGAGCCAGTAGTTAAGAAGTTCGTAAAGATTCAAGATTACATCGATGGCTACGGTTTAGGAGTACTTGAGTCTCATGAATTCAATTTCATTCTTAAAGCTTTTCAGGAAAAGTTTGGAGACATCTTTATAGGGTGAGATCATGCTATATCCCCTCTTTAGAGTTGCATGCGATTCATACTACCTCTACACAAAGTATATTTACGATCCTATCAGCGTTCTTGCTGCATCAAAGATTAATCTCCTACCATATCAGCTTGAAGACTTTCTCAACCTCCTTGATTTAGCAGATAGCGGAATGCCCGTAAGAGTGTTAATAGCATACGAAACGGGATTAGGTAAGACCATACTCGCCGGGTTATTCATTAAGGAGATGATTCTGCGAAATGAAAATACGAGAATTCTAATAGTTACACCTCCGACTGTCCAGTATCAGTGGCAGGACGAACTGGAAAGCAAATTTGGAGTGAAATTCTCACTTTTAAAGGAAGTCCTTAATGAAGGAAAAGATCCGCTTAAGCAGAAATGGTTGATAGCCTCAATGGATACGCTAAAGAGTGAAAGATGGTTATCCAGAATTGAAGAAGGGCAGTATAGATGGGATATAGTTGTCGTTGATGAACTTCACAGAGCTACACCCGAAAACAGAAGAGCCCAGCTTATTCAAGTTTTAAGGGATAGGACGAGGCATATGCTTGCATTAACAGCTACCCCTCACGATGGCAAGGAGGAGAACTTCATTTATAGACTTAGTCTGATAAACAGGAACGTTGATGAGACTAACTGGGAGGAGTTCGTTAGAAATTATACTTTTAGGCGAAAGAAGAGAGATGCTGTCGATCTTGAAGGAAAGAAGATATTTCCTCAGGCGGTTATAACTCAAACGTTTGAAATAGAACCAGATAAAAAAGAGAAAGAATTTTACTGGAGAGTTGAGGATTACATTAGGAATTACTACAAGCTTGCTGAACAAGAGAATAATAGGGGTATTGGACTTGTTGCTACAATTATTGGAAGAACGGTTTCATCGAGTATCGCCGCAGGTGTTGCCGCTCTAAAAAGAAGACTAAAGCGACTTATCGAAGGAACCGCAGAAACTTACAACCTTGATGAACTCTTAACACAAATCAATCAGGCTGAAGAAGAAGGAGATGATGCAAAAGTTGAAGAACTGAGAAACAAAATTTTGGAATACGTTCCTCCAGAAAAGAGAGAGCTTATTGAAACGGAAAAGAAAATTCTACAGGAATTAATAGAGCTTGGAGAGAAATTACTTGAAAGGGGAAGAGATAGCAAGACTAAGAAGCTTTTGCAGATAATTATGGAACCACTACAAAGGGGATACAAGATAATAATTTTCACGCAATTTCTTGCAACACTCTTTAGCCTTAAGAAAGTCCTTGAAGATGTTTATGGTCCCGAAAATGTCGTGATAATTCACGGTGGAATGAGTCATGAAGAAAAGAAGAATGCTGTTGCAGAGCTATGGAATCGAGCTAAAATATTGGTTGCTACAGATGCTGCAGGTGAAAGTCTTAATCTACAGGCGGCTAACGTTATAATTCATTACGAAATACCATGGAATCCGGTTGTGTACATTCAGAGGGTAGGTAGAGTCTACCGTTACGGACAGAAAAACAATATATTTATCTATAGTATGTTACCCGTTTTTAAAGTTGAAAAAAGGGTTTTAGAGGTAGTTATCGAGAAAATAAGAACGATTGAAAGAGATTTCGATATTGGTAGCGTTGAGATAATAGGAACGATAATCTCCGAGAAGGATATTGAAGATGAGATTCGAAAGGCTTACGTTAGGGATGAAGTTGAAAAGGCGGCTGAAGGTGTAAAAGAGAAGTTTGAAAGAGGAAAGCCAATTCTTGAAAAAATCAGACTTGTTTTAGAAAAGGCTGAGGCTGCGAAGAGACACGTAAGGGCTGAGAAACTTTTTGAAGATAAGGGTGTGATTGAGTTAATAACGGAAGAGGATATCCGAAAATATCTCTTTTATTTCCGCGAGGCTGGACTCGGAAGTGGAAACTTCTATGATGATTTTGTATTCTTCGAGATACAAAGCGATGAGATTGATATCGATAGTATACTTCTGGAAAGGAAGCCTACAAGAGCTGAAATTCTCGACCTGAAATATGAAAACACTCTCAGCAAAAGGGATCTTAAGCTTGACAATCCTGTGATCAGAAAAGCCCTATACATTGGTATGTGTAAGAGAGGAAAAGCAATCTTCACGGGAGATACCGAAGGCTACGGTGAAGTAAGAATCTTAAAACTCTTTGATAATTTTGGCAATCCTTTCTTTGAAATTCCAGTAGTTATCTTTAACGGTGAAGTCAAACCTTATAGCTTTTTGCAGACTCTTGAGCCTCTTGTTCTTACCGAAGATATCGAAAAAGAGATTTTCAAAAGATTAAGCCCCAAAAAGCTTGAAATTTCTAACAAGGAATACATCGAGAGATTAAAGAGCGAGCAAAGGCAGTATCTAATGCAGAGGGTAAAGAGAGCTTTAGAAGCTCTTAAAATGGGAGAAGACTACTACAAGCGTTACTTTGATGAAAGTGTAGCAAAGATTAGACTAAAAGAGATTGAAGAACAGAAGAAAAGAGAATACGCAAGAACTTTAAGAGTAATTGAGAAGCTTTCGGAACCTATAGCTGAGTTTTGGGTTTTGAAGCCAGAGAATGTAAGTGATTTGCTTATAGGTGTTGCCGAGAGTACCAAGGACAGGGCTATTCTGAGTAAAATCACTGATATCATCGAGGAATTTGATCCCGAGTTATGGAAAAAGAAGAGGGATGTTGAGCTTGCTGGTATGGAGTTTGTATTAAAGTGGGAAGAAAAAGAGGGAAGGATACCCAAAGATGTTTCAGCTGAGGGAAGAGGATATGATATCGAAAGCTTTGATCCAATCACTGGCGAAAAAAGAAGAATCGAAGTAAAATCGTTCAAGAATGAGCCTGAAAAAATTACTCTTACCGAGAATGAGTTTAAAGCTGCAAAATTCTACGGTAAAACGTATTACCTTTACGTTGTTAGGTACGCTCTCGATCGAACAAGGACCACCCTTGAAATAATTAACGATCCAGTGAATAAATTAGATTTTGAGATTGAATATAGGCCATATTATGTCTATAGGCTGAGAAAAGCAAGTAAAAATATCTAAGTCAAAATTCAGTTTATTCTTTTGAGTTATAGCTATTTACGAGATTCTGGTAGGACGTTATTCGCGGATCGATAGAAATCAGAGAATGTCTCTAAATTCAAGAATTTCCTTAAATTCCAATTTTATAATGCTATTCCAGGAAAGTTATTTCCGACACATCGATTGAAAAAATAAAAAAGTAAAAATTTGTAAGTGGTTGAAGGAGTGGAAAGTTGATGATGATGTCCAATATCCTAAGCGAATTTAAGGAAGATCCACTGCTCTTAGTAATTGATCTCATAACACGTTATTTTGGGGGGTAAAAAGCAATTTTTACCGAATTTAGATGAACTAAAAGACCCGAAAATAATAGAACTATCAAAAAAGCTCAAAAGAAAATCAGAAAAGGAAACTTTAGTCAATTTGCTAGAATGGCAGAACAGGAACATTACTTTTTGGGTGGATAGAATGCATTATTCGTTGATTTTGTATTTCTTACTAGCTATTTCAATATATCTTCTTCCATTAAGTAATAATGATATAAAATATATTTTAATTTTTATTTTATTCTTAATGGGAGTAGTAAATTTTACTTTAATGCTTTCGTACGCCACAACATTAATTGCAACGATTTTAATCTTCACATTGTGGATATTTTCGGTTAATCCCTTACAGGCCCAGAAATTTTATCCAGTAGCTCAACTTGCAGGCCTTTCACTAGTTTTTGGAGCTATTTTAGCTCTCATCGGCTATCTAGTTTTAAAGTATTCTGCTCTAAAATCGAGAATACCAGGCTTTAAATTGCAAGATACATTCAACATAACTCTCCAAGTCGATAAAATCCTCAAGTACAGATTAGCTATATGTAGAGACTATGCAAAACTTACAGCTGTTTCACTCTATAATTTAATCCCCAACAGCCAGATTTGCTTCATTTCAATCCCACGACATGTTGCAGCAGGTATTGAAATTAATGGAAAGCTCTACATTTTGGATCAAGAACTCCCAGTGATGACACTGGACAGTTGGCTGAGATTCTGGAACAGAAAAACTGCAAATATCTACCAGCTGAAAATTTTGAACTCTAAAAACAAAAGAAAATTAAAGCTCGAGAAACGTGGTATTGCAAAACTAATCAATCCTTCAGCTCAATTAGATACTGAAAAGTTGAGTGAGGAAGTTGTCAAACTGCTTGAGATAAGCCAAAAAACCGATAAAGAGAATTATTATGTTGTCGAAATACCTTTCCCCAAATTCGCTAAATGCTATGAAGACGACGAAATCGTCATTTATTCAATGGCTAGGGCGATTAAGCTCATGCTTGAAAATGAGCTCTGTTCAAATTTCGAAAACACTGAAAAAATAGAAATAAAACAAAATGGCAATGACCTGATTGTGTTGGCATACCTCAGACAGGTATGAGAAAAACATTGGTAATATGGTGATATTCGGAATTATCTTTTCGCTATGGGCGTTTCTGAAGTCTTTCGAGTAGTAAAGATTTTCTGCGGTATTTTCATTAATTCCTCTTCCTCCTAATAACACATCCTCAAAAATACAATCTCAAATGTCCTTTTAAGTTTGGAGCTGAGGATTCTGGCAGAATTTCATACACGATGTTAACATTGCTAAGTGTAGGATTTTTCTGTAAGTCCGGACTGCATTTTTGGTAATCCGTAAACAGATTCTGCTGTTTTCAAACCAAAAGCTTAAGTATACTTTGTATTAAGATGTAATTGTGAAGATGGTAACGACATCGGTCAGATTGCCGAAGGAGATGGTTGAAGAGATCGAAAAGTTAAGCAGAGAGGAGGGGATAGACAAGGGAACGCTTATTCGTAAGCTTATAGCGGAATCGCTCAGGGAATACAAGATCAAGAAGGCATTAGAGTTGTACAGGGAAGGGGAGGTTTCGCTGTGGAAAGCGGCTGAGATATCTGGGATAACATATAGGGAAGCCTTGGAAGAGCTAAGGAAGAGGAACATACCGTTCAGATACGATTTGGAAGATCTTGAAGTTGATATAGGCTGGGCTTTGGAATGACAGCAGTTAGCAACGCTGGGCCGTTGATTCATTTAGCCAAGATCGGAAGGCTAAATCTGCTCAAGGATATCTTCAACGAAATTGTGATACCTAAGACCGTTAAGGAGGAAGTGATTGATAAGGGAAAGGAAAAGGGAAAACCTGATGCTTTCTTGATCGATTCGGTCGATTGGATAAAAGTCATGGATGATCCTACTAATGCGGACCAGTTGGCGGAGAAAGTAGGAATACATCGTGGTGAAGCTTGTGCAATCCTGCTTGCTAAATCCTTGAACGTTCCAGTGCTATTAGACGATTCAGATGCTAGAAAATTCGCTTTGGGCTTAGGCTTAGAAGTCGTAGGTTCGGTAGGTCTAATCATTAAAGCGGTTAGGTTAGGATTAATTTCAAAAGAGGATGGATTGAAAGATTTAGAAAAGCTTGCAAACGTTATGTGGTTAAGTGTTGATGTGTATGAGAAGGCGAGAAAGGTTATAGAAAGTTTGTGAGGTGATTTCATGGCAAAGATTGTAGGCGTAGCATTCCCAATTCCAAAACGGTTCGTGGATAGGTTCTTTAAAGAGGGTAAAGATGTATTCGTCAAGCCTGCTACATGCTTTAAGGAGCTAAAGCCCGGGATGAAGTTCGTGTTTTACCAATCGAGAGAAGATCAAGGATTTGTGGGGGAAGCTAAGATAAAGGAAATCAAGCTGATCGACGATCCTATGAAGGTCTTTGAAATTTATGGTGATAGAGTATTTCTGACGAGAGAGGAGCTTAGAGAATACGTTAAATCTCAGAGTAGGTGGAGTCGAAGAGGTGAGGGTAAGAAAAAGTGGCTTGTCATAGAGCTCGAAGATATTAAGAAATACGACAAGCCGATAAAGCCGAAGAGGTTTATTCCGGTTGGGGGGCAGTATGTTAAGGAATAGTTAAATAAACTTTTTGAGGAGGAAGTAATATGGAGAAGACTGTTCGAATTAGAATTCCCAAGGAAATATACGATGTCTTAGAGTTCTATAAAGTCGATAGGAGGTTAGATAGAAATATTAAGCTTCTACTTGCGGTAGAACTGTTTAGCAAGGGTTATTTAACACTTGAGCAAGCTTCGAAGTTAGCTGAGATACCTATAGCTGATTTTATCGATGAATTAAACAGAAGAGGTATTCCCATATTAGAATACTCGGAAGAGGAGATCAAAAAAGAGATCGAAAATGTCGACAGTATCTAACTCATCACCACTAATTTTACTCGCCAAAATAGACAGATTTAACCTACTCAAGGATTTATTTAAGCTTGTATACATTCCTAAATCCGTTTATCGTGAGGTTGTGGTAGTTGGAGCTGGAAGGGCCGGTAGCAAAGAGGTGGAGGAAGGTGTAAATAATGGCTGGATTAAGGTGGAAACAGCTCAAATAAGCCCTGAATTGGAGCTAATTTTGGGAAGAGGAGAGGCTGAAGCTATAATGTTAGCTGAAAAACTTAAATTACCATTAATAATTGATGAAAGAAAAGGAAGAAAGATAGCCGAAAGAAGGGGTATTAAGATCGTTGGAACCTTAGGTATATTACTGAAAGCATATAAACTCGGTTTAATTAAAGATCTGAACACTGAAATTGAAAAATTAGTGAAGGCTGGAATAAGAATCGATAAAGATACCCTTAGAAGATTATTATGAAGCTGAAGACAGCAATTCTCAAAGAGGTGGAGAAATATAGAGGTATTGTTAGGATTAGCAAGAATATAGGAATTCAACCCGGGGAATATGTGCTTATTTCAGGGAAGATGAAAACTGCTACAAAGGTCTGGACTAAGAGAGGGGATAAGAGGGTTATTTGACTTGACGAAGTCACAGCGAAGAATGCTGGCATAGAGATTGGTGATTACGTTGAAGTTGATAAATTTGAGCCTGCAATAGCTAAAAGGGTAGTCTTAGCAGGAGAGGAGCTCTCAAAGCATACGTGGATTCCGAGAATAATTGCAAGAACGAAGGAAGATTTAATAAAGCTCATTTTAAAGGGTAGAGTACTATCTGTTGGAGAAATTGTTGCCGTAAAAGGGTTATCAACTGATCTTCCAGTTCTTTATGAAGTTTTGGAAACTGATCCTTCAGTTTTTGTTGTCGTGTCAGATAATACAGAAGTTAGGTGGTGCAAAAGTTAGAATAGGTTTTTATTCTTCCACTTTTGCTTTAGTCTATTAATTACGTCATCGCTGAATCTAATGCCCCTAGCTCTCAATTCTTTAACGATTTCGTCGAAATCTTCCTTGATCAATCCTCTTTTCTTAGCAATATAGAGAATTGCAAGAGAACCAATAACTCTCAAGCCAATGGATTCGGCAATAATCCTTGGTATCTTCTCATCCATTATGAGTAAATCAGCATTAAGCTCTTTTGCTAGAATTATTGCCTCTGCCTCTCCAATCTCTATTTCCCCCTTTAGAACTTCAACGCTAAGCCTATCCTTAACTTCTCTGACTTTAATCCACTCCGCTTTTTCTACCTCTTCAGCTCCTGGCTTTCCTTTGCCTTTAACAACAACCTCATTCCAAACAGCTTTCGGAATTATAATCTCTTTAAAGAGTTCTCTTAGAATATACAATTTCCCGATCTTAGCTAATGCAATTAGAGGACTAGAATTTGAAACTACGATCATAATATCTCTTCCAATGTCTTTATGTCCTTCTCTAAATCATCTACGCTGTACTGTATCGGAATATTCTTGGATGCTAGGATTTCCATCATTTCCCACTTGCTAACTCCAGCTATCTCAGCGGCTTTTCCTAAGCTGACCTTTCCTTCCCTATAAAGCTCAATAGCTAAGTAGAGCCTGACGAGTTTCGGAACGTCCTCATCTCTCACTTTCAGAATCCTAACCAAATCCTTAGGAACTTTAACTAATATCTCTTCCATTAATATCCACTCGTAAAGCATACGTTATATATTTAATCCCAATTAGAAAACAACGATGAAGATTGTATTTGTCTGCTCTCCTTTTCAAGGAAAGCAAGAGAACATCGAGAAGGCAAAGAAGTATTGTAGGATGCTCGTTGATATGGGCTATATTCCAATAGCTCCTCACGTCTACTTTAGCCAGTTCATGGATGATTACAATCCAGAAGATCGAAGAAAAGCTTTAGATATGAACAAGAAATTGCTCGAATTTTGTGATGAACTTTGGGTTTTTGGAGATGAGATTACGGAGGGAATGAGAGAAGAGATTGAGTATTTCAAGAAGATAAAGGGTGAAGATAAGATCAGATGGATTAAGCTTTAGTTTGCTGGATATATCTATAGTACTCTACGAGCATTCTTCTCGGATCGCTGGAACCTATGACTTTAACGGCAATTGTACCTGCACTAAAATCAACTAAGTATTCGATTAAAAACTCATCACGCTTAAAATAGGCATTGTAGAATGTTATATCGCTTATCCCTTCGACACCTTTATCCTCAACGATATCTCTTACGAATTCAAAAGGTTTCAGCTTGTCTCTTTAAAGGCTTCTAAAACCTCTTTCTTAGTCAGATCGGTTGGGATATACTCATCCATTACATAAACAAACGTCTCCATTTTCTAACACCTCTTTACTGCTCATCCTATTAAGTTGCTATGATCAAAGCTAACTTCTGTTTAAACTGCATGACATTTGGTTGTTACGAGAATTACGAGAAAGAGGTACCGACTTACGAATATTCAATTTTCAGGGGAGGAAATACTTTCGACAAGATTGAAGGAAACGTTTACTGTTTATGGAAGTAGCAGATAGCCAGAACAGAAGAGGGGCACAATCGGAGTTTTGTTAAGAACATGTTTAGGGTCCTGAAGAAGAGGCAGGTTGGAGTTGTTGAAAGTGCTGACGACGTTTGCAGGTTTTGTCCTTACGAGAAGGGTAAAGCGTGTCGAAATCCAGGAATATCGGCGACGAATTCGCTCTATTTCTGCTTTCCATCAGGATTAATTTCGTAGTGGATCGGAGTTACGTCAAAAGGAAATTAGACAAAGCTTTGCCGGTATGGGTAAGGAAAGTTTACAAAGGTTGTAAATGGTGGAGAATCTGCAGAACCGTCATACGATCATTCGGAACTACCGTTAACCTTATAAGGCTTAACCGAACACGTGTTCGCGAACATGTGTTCGAATTTAGTGAAGGAGATAATTAGACTAAAGAAGGAGAAGAATGCAGTTATACTGGCGCACAGCTATCAACGTTTGGAAATTCAGAAGATAGCGGATTTCGTAGGCGATAGTTTGGAGTTGTCCGTAATGGCATCGAAGACGGATGCGGATGTTATAATATTTTGCGGAGTGGATTTCATGGCGGAAACGGCAGCCATTTTGAATCCAGAGAAGACTGTTCTGATTCCAGTGGAAGCTAAGTGTCCTATGGCATCGCAGCTCAATGCTGAAATGGTCGATAAGGCGAAGGAAAATGGGTTACCATTTGTAGCCTACGTCAACACTTATGCGGAAGTTAAGGCGGAAGCGGATATATGTTGCACCTCCGCAAACGTTGTTAGAGTTGTGAAATCGCTTAATTCCGACGAAGTTTTGCTTGGGCCGGATAGGAATTTGGCTTGGTTTGCGGAATGGAAGACTAAAAAGAGAGTTATTCCCGTTCCCGAGGGTGGGCATTGCTACGTCCACGTCCAATTCGATAGATCGGATGTTATTAGGGCTAAGGCTAAGGGAGTTCCAATAATAGTTCATCCTGAATGCAACCCCGAAGTTCAGCTGTTGTCGGATTACATTGGTTCCACGAGCCAGATGGTGGAGTTCGTCAGAAAGCATGGAAGTGCGGTAATAGGAACTGAGATCGGGCTGATAGAGAGGCTTAAGGCGGAAGGTTATCGAGTAGATCCTTTGAAATGCGTGATATGCAGAGAGATGAAGATGAACACGCTTAGGGATGTTTTAAGGGCTTTGAGGGAGGAGAGAAATGTAGTAGAAGTTCCGAGTGATGTGGCGAGAAAGGCTAAGAGAGCTATAGAGCGAATGATGGAGATTTCGAGGGGTGGAAGGTCATGAAGATTGGAATAATAGGTTGCGGGGCAATAGGATCGTTCATAGCCAAGGTGATGGATGGAAGAGTCGTTGCATTGTTCGATGTGGTTAGGGATAAGGCAGTGAGGCTTGCCGAAGAGCTCAAATTCAAGCCCAAGGTTGCTAAAAGCTTTGAGGAATTCGTATCTTTGGAAATGGACTTGGTCGTTGAGGCTGCATCACAAAAGGCTGTGAGGGATTATGGGGAAAGGATACTTGAGTCGGGAAAGGATTTAATGGTGTTGAGCGTTGGTGCATTGGATGAAAAGTTCCTAAAGAAGCTTGAGAGAGTTGCGAGAAGAAACGGCAAAAGGGTATACATTCCGTCTGGAGCTATCGTGGGGATAGATGGCGTTAAGGCCGTATCCGATATGATTGCGGAAGTGGAGCTCATAACAAGGAAGAACCCAAAGGCCTTCGGATTGAGAACAGAAAAGCCGACGATCTTATTTGAGGGCAGTGCAAAAGATGCCATAAGGTTGTTCCCCCAGAACGTGAACATCGCGGCAACTCTGAGCTTGGCCGGAGTCGGATATGAGAGAACTAGGGTGAAGATAATCGCCGATCCCGATGTGGAGAAAAATGTTCACGAGATTAGGGTGAGGGGGGATTTCGGAGAAATTGTGACGATCACTAAGAATGTGAAGATGAACGATAGGACGAGTCTTTTGGCTGCGCTTTCGGCTGTGAGGTTGCTTAAGGATTTGGAAGGAGTGGTGGTGATAGGGACTTGAAAGCGATTATAAGGAAGAAACTGCTCGAATATCTTGAAGAGGATCTCGCAACGGGAAATGCTTTGAGAATTCCGGACAAAGCAATTAGGGCGGAGATAGTTTCGAAGGATGAGGGGGTTGTTGCAGGAGTTGAAGTGTTAAGGATTCTCTTCGATCTCGTAGGCGTTGATGCCGTGGCTGAAGTTGAGGATGGAAGTAAAGTGAGGAGAGGAGATGTGGTTATTCGTGTTGATGGCAACGCCAAAGAGATATTCGAGGTTGAGAGAACGGCTTTAAACATACTAATGAGGATGAGTGGGATAGCGACCACAGTCGCAAAGATGGTGGAGAAGGCAAGGAGGGTTAATCCGAACGTGATAATAGCCGGAACGAGGAAAACAACTCCGGGCTTTAGGCTGTTCGAAAAGATGGCGATAGAGATCGGTGGAGGCGATCCGCACAGATATTCCCTCGGAGACTGCGTCATAGTAAAGCGTAATCTCATCAGAATTTTCGGATTGGAGAAGGCCATCGAGTTTGCAAAAACATCTTTCACCAAGAAAGTTGAAGTAGAAGTTAAAACTGTGGATGAAGCTGTTAAAGTTGCAGAGATGAATGTCGACATAATAATGTTTGATAACATGAGCGTCGAGGAGGTGGAATCCGCCGTAAGAGAGCTCGAAAAAAGAAGTTTAAGAGATCGCGTGCTATTAGAGGCCTCAGGCGGAATTACCCCTGATAACGTCGAGTGTTACGCTAAAACTGGTGTGGACGTGATATCGTCAGGATACATAACCCACTCCTCAAAATGGCTCGACTTCAGTTTACGAGTGATTTAATGAACTCTGGTAAATCAATCGGTTTCGCCCTGCTCTAAGTAATTTCCACTCCTAATCTAATCACGGATCTCGCTTAGGACTTTTCTGATAGCGAGGAGGTCTGTGCGGGACTGAGGCTTAACGATTCTTTCTACCGGATCCAAGAACAGGATGTTGTTCCTAACGCAGAACCTGAGAGCTTCGTCGATCTTCCTATATCTCACTGATTCTTTCTCCGAAATCTCTCTAAAGTAGCTCAGAACATCTTCGAACAATTTACCCTCAATTCCGTAAATCGTGTCTAAAATCTGGCTGAACCTTACCTTTAGCACGTTCTCACAAAACTCTCTCAACCTGTCTTTGTTCTTGATAGCTCCTACCAAGTAAACCGGTTTTCCGCCTAAGTATTCCCAAGCTAACTCGATCTCTTCCCGGCTAAATCCGTATTTTTGCAGAAATTCTTTGGTGGTATCGTAGTCGAAGTCATCCACTAAGAGGTAATCGCATCTCCCGTGGAGCATCGCTTCGGAGTGAACTTTCTCGATGAAGAGTGAGTCGGAAGTGATAGCGAAGACGTGGGCGAGGTGGTAGCGTTTTGAGATGGTTACGAAGAAGTTGAAGAGTTCGTAGATAAGCGGTCCGTCGATTTTTAGGTCGCCTATGACTTGAAGTTCATCCAGTATTATAACGGGACTTTTGCCTTTGGATTTAAGTTCCTGTAAGACGTTGAAGATGTAGGTGAATGCGTTTTTAGGTTTATCTTTCGTCAGAACTTTGCTAATCAGGCTCTCCGGTAAAGGAAATCCCGAATAAACTCTAACTGCAGAAGATACCAGAGAAGATATAACGTCGCTAAACTTGGTTATCTTTCTCTTCAACCCTACCTCGTAGCTGAAAAGAACATCGTAAAACTCTTCGACGTTCGTAACTACGTGCGCCCTCAAATCTATGAAAAACGTTACGAAATTTTCCGGTAACCTCCTTACCACTTCATCCATCAAACTCGACTTCCCAGAATTTATCGGCCCATAGACGAACGTGATTAAATCGGGTCTACTCTTTAGAATTCTCGTTATCTCTTCGATCTCCTTCTCCCTGTCGTGAAAAACTATATCCATGTTTATCCCTCAATTGGATTCGTCGGGATATTATTTAAGATTTTGAGGTTTGTTTTATTCGAGTTGATCTTACCAAACTTATAGACGATTTTACTGTCGAGGTTAGGTAAGACTCTTACCAAACCGCAAGTGGTAAATACGTTATCGGTTAGGTAAGATCATGTTAGAAAACATAGAGAAGAAGTTGAGAAGGGCGTTAGAAGAGATTGAAGAACGGAAAAGAAGGTTGAAAGAGCTTGAAGAAGAGGAGAGAAAATTGTTGAAAGAACTCGAAGAGCTTGGCGGTTATCCAAATGGAAGTATTGTCGTCAAATACGTTAAGTGCGGAAAAGAAGGTTGTAGAAGGTGTCCTCACGGTCCCTATTACTACTTGGTCTGGAAAGAAGGCGGTAAGACTAAGTGGAAGTACTTGGGAAAAGAAGTTCCTAAGGAGTTCCGAAACGTTAAGAGGGCTAAGGAAATTTCCAGAAGGCTTAGAGAAATCGAAAAGGAGAAGCGTGAACTTTTGCAGTTGGACTTGAAAAGTGGTGGAAGAGAGTAGGGAGATCTTCACAGCATCGCTATAGATGTCGCGATCAAAACTCATTGTAGAGCTGTAGACTCTTACTCTATAGCAACAGCAAAGCTAACTTGGTAACGAACGACAAGGTTATGGCAAATAATGCCAAAAAGTATGGAATCGAAGCTTATTACCTTATTGAAGAATTCCATCAGGCTACAAAAAGACTAAAAGGACTACACAGACCTAATCCGTAAAAATAGGTAAAAGTTGCTTTGTAACGATTGCTCAACTCTCAAAGTTATGAAAGATCTATAAATTACGGAAATATATTCAACATCCTACTTCTTTGTTATGACTGCTGTTTGATTGCTTTAGGGGTTTTGCTGAGTGTTAATGTAGAGGTGGTAAGACAATAGACATGCCCGCCCGTTACAGCAAACCATATATACCCTTTTGTTCTGTATAACGAACAACACAATAAAGTGAGGTGAATATAGTGGATAAAAAGGATACTCTATTAGTAGCTGTTGGAAGGAGGATATCCAAATTAAGAAGGGAAAGAGGAATTACATTGTCAGGTCTTGCTGAAATTGCTGGAATTTCAAAATCAACGCTATCTGCGATAGAATCTGGGGATGCAAATCCTACAATATCTACATTATGGGCAATAGCAGATGCCCTTAATGTTCCATTCGGAGATCTTCTTCCAGAAGAATTTAAGGAGGTTGATGAGTCTGGAATAACCGTTCGGCTTATCGAACGATCGGAGGGTGAGCCGAAAATTGAAGTTTACAAGATGATTTTAAATCCGAGAAGTGTCAGAAGGGCGAATCCCCATCAAAAAGGAGTGATCGAGAAGATTCTCGTAGTGAATGGTAGCATGTTAGTGGGTTCGATATCATCTCCTAAGCTCTTAAAAGCTGGAGAAGAGATGGAATTCAGAGCTGATGTGCCCCACATATACATGGCTATGGATGAAGGAGCAACGGCAATAATTACAATAAAATATCCATCGCTTGAGGATCCTTATAGTCAATACGTTAGGCCGTTTCCAGACGACAATGTTGAATGGGATGGCTTAAAATCTTTGTTGAGCAGGCTAAGTGAAGAATGTCTTTTAGGCATCCCGGTGTTTAGAATCGAACTTCATGGAGAATATACGAAAGATGATCTAAGAAAACTAAAAGATATTCTTTCTTCGCTTAAAGTAAAAAACCTAAAACCCTACCTAATTGAAGATAATCACAGAGTGTTAATATATCTATTCAATATCTTTCCGGGAGTTTTTAGGAGTTTTGATTTAGTTAGCTTAAATGACGAGAAATTCCATGAAGCGGTAAAAATTCTTAAACTTTCTAATAAGCAAAGATTATCTGAAGAGGAGTTTAAGTATTTACAAAATTTAACAAGTAGCTCATCATTCTTGCTAAGTGTCTTGGCATCGGAAGCACTCCTAATCCATGGACATCCCACAATACCTAAGATAATCCTTGAACTATACGAAAAGGACGTAAAGGTATTTTACAAGCCTAAAACGTCATTCGAAGAGAGGATTAACGTCGGTTTATACAACGCTTTTGAACTATTTCACCCCGGTTATGCTCGGCAGGCATTGTTTATTGCTTATATCATCAGAAAGCACTTTGGAGATGAAAAAATTCAAGCCCTTGATGTGGGTTGCGGTCATCACTTAAAGATGCTATATGAATTATTGCCTAACCTTAGTGTTCTATGTGCAGAAAACAACCCAAAAGCCA
>Ga0256833_1000377_pt1 | contig 35483 bp, 34 predicted proteins | sample 356284metaG_FD_190535 | JGI IMG/M metagenome (GOLD analysis project Ga0256833, IMG submission 190535) | Hydrothermal vent microbial communities from Mid Atlantic Ridge, Atlantic Ocean - 356-284 | ecosystem: Environmental > Aquatic > Marine > Hydrothermal vents | place: Atlantic Ocean: Mid... | reverse complement strand
TTTGTGATAGACGAGCAAGGAATAATAGAGGCAGTGAACAAGATTGTGACTGGCCTACTTGGATATACTAAAGACGAACTTATAGGCACAGAGATATGCGAGATAGCCAGTAGGCAGTTTTGGGGGAATGGCGATTCTCATGTAGAAGAAAATAGTATGAGCAAATGTTCTTTTTTGACCAAGGACGCTCAGCTCATTCCATGTCTGGTTGCAAGGTCCAAGGCCAAACTGGAGGGAAGGGTGTTGAACGTGGTAAGTGCCCAAGACTTGAGACCTGTAGTCAAGCTCCAGCACAGACTGGCCGAGGAAAAGGAGCGGTTGATGGTCACATTGAAATCCATAGGAGATGGTGTGATCGTTACCGATATAGGTGGGAACGTCATATTGATGAACGCAGTGGCGGAAGACCTCACTGGCTGGACTGAGAAGGAGGCAAATGGCAAGTCCCTCGACAGGGTATTCAGGATTATAGGCGCCAATGACGAGGAAGGTGTAGCCAGCCCATTCGACAAGGCCCTTCGATCGGCCCGGGTAGTCGATCTGGAAGAGGATACAATCCTTGTGGCCCGTGACGGCTCTGAACGGATGATAAAGGCAAGCTGTGCACCAATAAAAGACGAAGGGCAAAATATCATTGGAACGGTTCTTGTCTTCCAGGATATAACCCAGGAAAAGATAATAAGAGAAGAGCTCATAAAGACAGAAAAGATGGAGTCCATAGCGGTCCTTGCCGGAGGCATTGCCCATGATTTCAATAACATATTGTCTGGTATAATGGGTAATATAGAATTGGCACAGATGGTTACTGGTAGGGAACACAAGGCAAGCAGGTATCTATTCCAGGCTGCAAAGGCAGTGCTGAGGGCAGCCGATCTGACAAAGCAACTTCTTACCTTTGCCAAGGGCGGGGAACCCATCAAGGAGGTTGCATCCCTGGAAGAGGTGATAAGGGATTCTGCCTCTTTTGTGATAACGGGTTCCAATGTTGACTGCATTTTCGAATTTCATGACGATCTATGGCCAGTGGAGATCGACAAAGGCCAGATTAGTCAGGTGATCCAGAACTTGGTCATCAATGCCAGACATGCCATGGCAAGCGGTGGCACTATCAGGATAGAATGCCGGAACATATCTGCAAAAGAGGCCTGTAGTCTGGCAATCAGGCCGGTGGCGAAATATGTGGAACTAAAGGTCAAAGATGCAGGAGGCGGTATCCCTGAAGAATATGTGGACAAGATCTTCGATCCGTTTTTCACTACAAAGGAGACAGGTAGTGGCTTAGGCCTTTCGATATGCCACTCCATCGTGAAAAGGCATGGTGGCCATATAAGAGTGAGTTCGCGATCGGGAAGAGGCACCACTTTCTTCGTATTTCTGCCTGCCCTTGGAGATGGCCCAGTTGAGGCAAGAGAATTTGATTCAATGGTCGTAAGGCCTGGAAGTGGGAGGGTGCTTGTCATGGATGACGAGGAGATCCTCCGACATGTTGCCAAGGGGCTTTTGGAAAGCCTTGGCCTGGATGTGGTGTTGGCACGGGATGGCAAGGAGGCAATTGAGCTGTTCAAAAAGGCGCAACAAGAGGGCAAGCCCTTTGACGTTGTTGTCATGGATCTAACAGTCAAAGGTGCCATGGGTGGGTTGGAAGCCACAAGGGAGCTGCTTTCCATGGATCCAGGGGCCAAGGTGATAGTGGCCAGCGGTTATGCCAATGATCCCATAATGGCCTCTTATCGAGAATATGGCTTTTGCTCCTGCATAGTCAAGCCCTATACCCTTGAGGATCTGGCTCGTGTTCTTTACGAGGTCATGGGTTCTTCTAATTGATTTGTCTTGCCTGTTCCTCGTACTCGTTTTGTTCCCATAATCGGTAATATCACCATGACAACCTCAAAAAGGCAGGACCTTGTTTGGGATGGTTGCTATCACCTTGGCTACAAACCAGCTTATCATTATGCCACATAGCAAGAGGCGCACAAATGTGGCCACGAGAAAGCCAATGAATGTGCCAAAGCCTGAGCTGAGAGCCTGTCTCATCTCTCCTCCCGCAATGATCTCTCCCATCACTGCACCAATGAAAGGGCCTATTATGAGCCCAAGGGGCCCCATGATAAAGATAAAGAACATGCCCATGACAGCACCTATTGCACCGGCTTTGGTTCCCTTGAACTTTTTTACTCCCCAGATGGTTGCCAGATAATCCACCACGTAGGTCAGGAGGGCAAGTAATCCCTCTATGAGAAAGAATGTTATTGTCCAGTGGACATTGGGATTGAGAAAGCCATAGGCCACAATGCCGAGCCATATCAGCAGGGCCCCGGGGAGCCCGGGAAGTATCATTCCGGCAATCCCAGTTAGTATAAGGATGAAAGAGATCAGAGTTGCTAAGGTAGCATTGTCCATTAACCAGCCCTCAATATCCCCACCAAGGTAACCCCTGCATAGGCAAAAGTCCATAAGAGCAGGATGAGATAGCCGCATTCCTTCTGTTTGAGCCAGGGTAGGGCTGCTACTGTCACGATGGGTATGGCAGGGAAGATTATTCCAGCTACGAGTGGATTGAAATTCCTGAGCAGTTCCTGGATGCCAAGGAAAAACCAGGGGCCGTGAATAAGGTGTAGGTGGTTCAGGGGAAGATCTATAGGTGCCCTGGTGAACATGCAAAAGATCAGGAAGAAGACAGTGGTAAGGCAGAAGGCTGCAAAGGTGATCCTCACTGTCTTTGTGTGGTACCAGGTGCCAAGTATCCAGCAAACAACCCCAGCCAATATGTGGACCACGTATAGCCTGTTGAGGCCCTCGCTGCCTATGGCCATGAACAACTTGTCAAGCCCATTTCCTATCAAGGGCACATCAAGCAAGAGATGTTCTGCAATCGCCCCGGCTGCCTGGCCTGTGCCGTCGAATCTCAATACATAACCTGAGAAAAGGGCCAATATCCCAATGGGTATGGTTATGCTGATCATCGTCCAGTGGATCTTGAGACGATTGCCTGTTTCGATATAGTTGACCTGATCCCAGGTATCAAAACAATGAAGACAGAGCATTATGACAAAGCCCTGGCTGGTCCAGAAATGGAGCGATCTCCAAAACCAGCCAAAGGGCAAGGTGGCCTCAATGGCCGTGGTGGAGATGAATGGTGCGGCAATCTCGTACTGGTAACCCACGACGAAGCCTGTGGCCATGGATAACAGGAGACAGGCAAGGGCTATCTGTCCATAGGTTATTCTTCTCATGCAGGAAGGTAGACTATGAAGCCCTGGTCATTCTCCATGGTGCTGACCTTGTAGGTGCCCAGGTCTTTTTTGGCTGGCCCGGAGATATATCTGCCCTGCTGGGTAAATCTACTTTGATGGCAAGGGCAGAGAAATATCTTTTTGTCTTCCAGGTAATTGATCTTGCAGCCCAGATGGGTGCACGTCCTGGAGATGGCAACTGGTCCATTCTGGGTTTCGAATAGGACGAATTCCGGTTCTACGACAAATTGGCCTGGTTTCAGTTGTCGGGATATCCTCCTCTCCTTGGGTGGGCGAAAACGTTTTTTTTGCACAAAAGCAAACAATGGCCATGAAAGGCTGGCTCCAAGGAGCCAGAGAAAGGTATTTTTCAGGAGATTGCGTCGTTTCATTTGCGAAAGATGGAAAATAGTATGGTCAGAATGATGCTCAAGAGTATAGAGGTGGCGAGGGGGAAATAAAAGGTGAAATTCCCCCTCCTTATAACAAAATCCCCGGGCAATCTACCCAATAAGGGGATCTTTGGCAGAAACATGAGTAAAAGGCCTGCTAATGCCAGGAATATACCAAGAAAGAGCAAAAGTTTGCCAATCTCATTGAAAGGGCCCATATCATGCCTCCTTCATCCGTGGGTTTTCCAAAAAATTATTCTTCTTTTCAAGCCTTTTCATGAGTCGGTTCATGCGTTTGGAATATCGTTCTGCCTCACTGAAGATGCAACCGCAGTATGGTTGCCGATAGATACCAAGTTCAAGGCTGGCCTCTATGCCCTTTTGCCAGCCTTGCCTGAAGTCCTCGTAATAGAATTCCAGACCATGTTGGAAGGCACTCTTGTTGCCGATCTCGAGGATCTTGTCATGTCGTTGGTATTTGCTGTAGAGAAGCGTGGTCGAAATGGTCTTGATACCCAATTTGACTGCCATCTTGGCCGTTTCTTCGAGTCTTATGGCATAGCATGGCAGGCATCTGTCATTGAAGTCCAGCTTGCCATCAAGGGTGTCGAGCCAATCTTTAAGGCCATATTGGGTATCCCATATCACAGGAAAGTCGAGGACATTGGAGACGGTCTCAAGGGCAATTATCCGCCTTTCCAGTTCCAAAAAAGGATGAATATTCGGATTGAAGAAAAAACCCCTGATCAAGAACCCTTTATCCTTCAGCACTGTGACAGGATAGATGGAACACGGCCCACAACATATATGGAGTAATATTTCCATACCCGGGATATTAAGTTGCAGTTATTGATAGGTCAATATTCTCTACAAGAACTTGATGTCCCTGTGCCGAAATAGGTGCTGAAATGCCAGGGCTAATGTCCACATTAGGGAGATACCCCCTAAGGATTGTCACTTCAATAGAGGGTTGCCCCTTTATGTACTGTGGCACAATGGTTAACTTCTTGAGTCATGAAGGTTGGTCCCCAGGTGTTGGTCAGCGAGGGGCAAAGGAGATCTCGACATATGTTATGGATGATGGTGTCTTTTTCTACTATCATGGTTCTTTGAACAAAGGAGTAATTTTTATGCATCTCAGTAGATACCTTCCAAGAAAGTTACCTCCGGAGATATCAGGCCTTGCAGAACTGGCCATGGATATGCGTTGGAGTTGGAGTCATGGATCAGATCGACTCTGGAGAAGGGTCGATGCCCAGATGTGGGATTCCACAGGAAATCCTTGGTTTATACTCGAGAGTATCAGCCAAGAGAAGCTGGAGGAATTGGCACAAGACAAGTCTTTTCTGCAGGAGCTCAACAAGCAATTGGAGAACCGTAAAAGGTCTCTGAAGGAGCCAGCTTGGTTTCAAAAGGTCCATGCTGATGGGCCGCTTTCGGCAGTGGCCTATTTCAGCATGGAATTTGGCCTTGGTGAGGCCCTTCCTATCTATTCTGGAGGTCTTGGGATACTGGCAGGTGATCAACTCAAGACAGCCAGTGATCTCGGGGTTCCCCTATATGGTGTAGGGCTCTTGTATCAACAGGGATACTTTCGCCAGGCCATAGATGCATTTGGAAACCAGCTCGAGTTCTACCCATACAATGATCCAGTCATGTTGCCCGTTACCCCTCTCATGAATGAAAAGGGGGATTGGCTCCTGGTGGAGGTGGAGCTTCCTGGTAGAAAGTTGGTGCTCAAGACGTGGCAGGTGCGCATAGGCAGGATCAGACTATTTCTGCTTGACAGCAATGATCCCAGAAATTCACCCAGGGATCGAGGTATTACCAGCAAGCTTTATGGGGGCGGTGAAGAGATGAGGCTCCAACAGGAGATCGCTCTTGGCATAGGTGGCTGGAAGGTATTGGAGGCAGTTGGCCTGAATTGCAATGTATGTCATCTAAACGAAGGACATGCCGCCTTTGCCGCCCTTGAGAGGACCAGGAGTTTCATGAGATTGGCAGAGTGTTCATTCAAGGTCGCCCTCAATTGCGTAAGGGCAGGAAATGTATTTACTACGCATACCCCTGTAGATGCTGCTTTCGACAGGTATCCTGCTTCTATGTTCGATAATTATGCCAGATGTTATTGCAAGTTGTTGGATATAGGCCTGGATGAATTCATGGCCCTTGGTAGGTCTGACCCCGATAACCAGTCAGAACCCTTTAATATGGCCTATCTCGCAATGCGAAGCAGCCTGTTCATAAATGGAGTGAGCAGACTCCACGGCAGGGTCAGTAGGCATATATTTGCTACTCTCTTTCCCCGGTGGCCTGAAGACGAAGTGCCCATAGGCCATGTCACCAATGCAGTTCATGTGCCCTCATGGGAATCTCCAGAGGCAGATCGTCTCTGGAGCCAGGCCAGTGGGAAAGACCGTTGGTTTGGCACCTTGGAATCCATAGAACAAGGGCTGGGGCGTTTGTCAGACGAGGAGCTGTGGGAGTTTCGTGTCAAGGGCAGGTTGCAGCTCCTGGAGTTTGTGGCCAATAGGATAAAATGGCAGCATGCCGCCTCTGGCATAGACCTTGAGACAAGCAAGAAGTATGAAAATGCCCTTGATCCCAATGCCTTGACCTTGGGTTTTGCCAGGCGATTTACTGCCTATAAGAGGCCCAACCTGTTGCTCGAGGACCCTGAACGGTTTGCCAGGATACTGAATATCCCCCAGAGGCCGGTGCAGCTCATCATTTCGGGCAAGGCCCATCCAAGGGATCAGGTCGGTAAGGAGATGATCAGAAAATGGCACAATTTCATGAGGCGTCCAGACGTGATGGGCAAGGTCATCTTCATCCAGGATTACGATATGATAGTCGCCAGGAGGTTGGTACAAGGCGTGGATGTATGGATAAATATGCCAAGGCGTCCATGGGAGGCCAGTGGTACCAGTGGGATGAAGGTACTCGTGAATGGAGGGATCAATCTGTCCGAGTTGGATGGGTGGTGGGCAGAGGCCTACTCACCCGAGGTGGGATGGTCTATTGGCGATGGCAAGGAACATTATGACGATCCCTATTGGGATGCACGCGAGGCGAATGAGCTTTATGAGAGGTTGGAACAAGAGGTGATCCCTGCCTTTTATGACAGGGATGAACATGGGATCCCAAGAAAATGGGTGAGCATGATGAAGGCCAGCATGATAAAGCTTACACCAGAATTCTCCAGCAATCGTATGCTTAGGCAGTACGTGGAGGAATATTATGTCCCTTGTGCCCTTGCATTTAGACGCCGTGCGACTTCCAATGCCCGTGTAGGACGGGATATACTCGATTGGCAGACAGCCATAGACGCCCATTGGAAAAACGTATATTTTGGGAATCTGAAAATCGACTCGGCCAACGATAGATATCTCTTCGAAATCCAAGTCTATTTAGATGGTCTGGACTTAGACATGATCTCGGTAGAGCTATTTGCCGAGCCACAGAAAATGGATGGAGATCCAGAGATATGGCAGATGCATTTTCGGCAGCGGCTTGCCGGCTCTGTCAACGGTTTTCTCTTTGCCGTTGAGATCCCCAAAAAAAGGGAGGCCTCTGACTATACCCCCAGGATTATCCCAAGACACGACGAGGCATTAGTGCCCCTTGAAAACCCCAGGATTTTGTGGTTTAAGTGAGCAAGGGCTTATAATGTTTGGCGTTAAGATAGGGTAAGGCCGCTGGGAGAAAGTGGCAAATGCCGTCCGGCAGGACATTTGCCATCTGTTGTCTGCCGGTAGATAAAAGAGAAAAGGGGGCAGGCATGAAGGGAATCAAGGTCTATTGGTCCACGGTATCACTTTTTTTTCTTGTCTTTTCCTATTGTTCAGATGTACTCGCAATGGAACTCCAAAAATCGGACAAAACCTGGTCTGGGTCCCTGGAAATCGGTAGCACTGTTGATGGTTCAAGCGTTGCACGGGCAGTGGGTTCATGGTGGTTACCTAAACAGATGCTGGTGGGAGAAAATGGCAATTTTGCTGCCAGGATAGAGATAGATATGGGAGTGCTCGATACTAGGGATACCACCTTTGATATGGGTTTCCAGCCAGTCTTACGATATTCGTATGATAGATATGAGATAAGCCCTTATCTGGATCTGGGAGCGGGTATACATTTTTTGAGTCGTGCTAATATCAGGGGGCGGCAACTCGGTGGGGCATTTCAGTTTTCTGTGCTCGCTGGCACTGGCGTGTGCTTTTACAAAAAGTGGGATATCGGCTACCGTTTTTTCCATATATCAAATGCTGATATACATGACAACAACGATGGCCGAGATGAACATCTTGTGGTTTTGACTTGGCATTTTTAGCTGCACAGGATGGTTGGCGGCCCAGTGGCCCTTTCCTGCTCTTGTTTTTCAGGGGAAAAATACTTTTTATCGTCACTGAATGGTACTTCTACGGTCTTTTTATCAATTTTTTTCGTCTTTCTACTCAATCAGTCGTGAAGAATTTCTGGATCGTTGTCGATAAATAGGAATGAATCTTTAGTATAAGGTTTAGTAAGGGCCAGTCTAACTGGCCAAAGGCTTTCGGTCGTGTTTTAAACCAAGGAGGGCAAAGACATGTATCCATTTTGGGAGGTGCCTTTTTTTACATCAGGCATCGTTATCGCCTTGATCGCAACGTTTCACATACTGCCTTGTCATCTGGCAACAGGCGCTTTTTGGTTTCTGGTCTACGTTGAGAGAAAGGCTGTTCAGGAAGGACGTAGGGAACTCATGGAGTTTGTCAAGCGCTATTCCATGTTGATCCTGATCTTTTGTTTCGTTATCGGCTCTCTCTCAGGGGTGGGCATATGGTATGCTGCAACAGTGGCAAGCCCAAGGGGTATCTCAGGCCTGATACACAATTATGTCTGGGGGTGGGCTACGGAATGGGTATTTTTTGTAATAGAGATAGCTTCCATATATGTCTATTACTACACCCTGGGCAAGATCGATGACAAGAGCCATCTCATGCTTGGTTGGCTTTATGCGTGGGCCGCATGGATCAGCATGATAATAATCACTGGTATCCTTGCGTTTATGCTATCATCAGGCAAGTGGATAGAGACAGGCGGCTTCTTTGATGGCTTTTTCAACCAGACCTATTGGCCCCAGTTACTAACCCGTACTGCATTCATGTTTGGTATAGCAGGTGTATATGCCATAATCGTTGCCAGCAGGCTAAAAAACCGCGCTGTGGGCCATGAGCTCATTCGTACTGCATCTATATGGGGCATCGCTGGTATGATTGGTGGTGCACTCTTTGGGCTCTGGTACCTGTTCTCAATGCCGGAGCACGCAAAAGAGCTCGGCCTCCAAGGTGGCTTGCCGTATCTGAAACACATGTTATGGGCTGCAGGTGTGTGTTACGCAGTGGTGTTGGCATGGTTTTTCCTGTGTGGTTTGGTGAGACCCAAGCTTGCCGGCCCTGTTTCTGCTATCTTCATCCTTTTCATACTCTTTCTCGGAATAGGGGCAGGAGAAGGATTTAGAGAGGGTGTCAGGCGCCCATATATCATAGATCAATATATGTACAGCAATCAGATCATAGCGCATGATCTGCCGGCCAAGGGTGTTGTCTCTGAGATAGAGAAATATCAGGAAGCGGGTTTTTGGAACAGCCTCTATTTCAGGCCTGAGAACTGTGATCTCGAGACAAAGAGTGGGAGGATGCAGGCAGGGAGGCTTATCGCCCTTTACCAGTGTGGTAACTGTCATGCCCTGGATAGATTCGGAAAGATGAGACCCCTGCCAACCCTGCTTCAGAATATAGCACCTGAATCCCCTGAAGACATCGCAGATTTCATGGACGCCCTTGGAGACTATCCATTTATGCCTCCATTTGCCGGAGATGACAAGGATAAGGCGGCCATAGCAGAATATCTTTTTTCCATAATCAGGAGGTAGCCACATGGAACTTCAAACATATCTTAACAACATGATGGACCCTGCAGGCCTGCCTTTTTATCCCCTGGTCTTCCAGGTGTTATTAGTCCTCACATTTGCACTGCACATAACCATGATAAATCTTGTGTTGGGCTCCACGTTTGTTGCCATATGGGAGGTGGGCAAGAAGACCACCTACAGCCTGAGGCTTGCAAAGGCCCTGGGCAGGGTAATCACAGTAGGCCTTTCCATTGCGATTGTCCTTGGTGTTGCGCCGCTTCTTTTTGTACAGGTCATCTATGATCCTTATTGGTATACTGCAACCACCATGTCGGCCTTTTGGGCAATGCTCTTTTTGTTGGTGGTGACAGTTGCCTTTTACGCTGCCTATGGCTTCTATCTGGGTAATAGGCAGGCAGATACCGATACGGTAAGCGTCAGGTGGGCCTGGATAAGCCTTCTCATGCTTCTTGTGGCAGGCCTTTTCATCCACATGCTCACCATGGAGCAACTCGAGCCCCAGATGTGGAAGAAATGGCTGATCGGGCAACATGGCGTGGTATCTGTGGCAGGAGGGGAATTCCATGGTATAAGCCTTGGCAGGCTCTTGCATTTTTTCATAGGCTCTCTGGCAGTCACAGGGGTGTTTATGATGCTATACCACTGGTACTTCAGAGACCGAGCCGATTATGACCCAGGCTATCTTGAATATGTGTCCAAGACAGGTGTAAAATTGGCATTTTGGTCTCTTTTCCCTGCAATAGGAGCAGGCTTTTGGTGGCTCGGTACAGTGCCAGATGGTTTCCATTTTGCCTCTAATCCATTTTTCCTCGCAGGGGCGATAATGGGGGTTTGTACTACTGCATATATAGGTACGGCCTCTGAAAAGCCAGCAGAAAAGGCCATTTTTTCAGCTCTGGCCCTTTTTGTCACCATATTTATCATGTGTTGTGCAAGAGAAGGGCTTCGGATGGACTATACTGGTGCCCACGGTTATTCGATCTTCAACTACCGTGTCAACCCGGACTGGCCAAGCACCATCTTGTTTTTTGCAACTTTTCTCGCCGGCCTTTATGTACTCTGTTTCCCAGCAATTGCAGCTTTCAAGGCAGGAAAGGCACCAAAGGGACAGGTAGTGAGCCTTGATCCATCGCTCGGCAAGACAGCTGTAGGTGTCATGGTGGCATGGTTCGCCGTGGTGGCAGCCCTCGGTCTTTTTGTATCCTTGAAAAACGGCGTTTTGTTCTGATTTCTTGGGGCAGGGCCTTGAGGCCACTGCCCTTGTGCTCGGCCGGATTGCCTTTCTTGCAAGTGTTTATCCCGGATTAGGTCCTTCAAATGCCTGAATAAAGGTTTTGATAAAAAAAACAGATAATTACTCTCACCCAAAAGGTGGAGATTTTTTTGCTCTAAAAACTCAGATATTTGAAGCCGCAAGGGGCACGCATTTTTATCGAATATGTTTTGTTGTCGGGTAGTTGAAGTACCAAAGTACGTCTCTGCATGCCCTCTGCTGCGCGTCTTCGGCAAACTTGCGAGCTGCATAATCCGGGTTTATGTTTTGTGCCGAAATCGGATGCGATACGCAGTAGCTTCAAGGATTTTTGTAGGAATTGCATGGAGAAATGGTTATGGAGAGCCGAGCATTTTTCATAAAAGACTGCGCGTTGATTGCACTCTCGAGTGGTATCGCTGTCCAGACCCTCAGGGAGTTCAGAGAAGGCCTTTCCATGGCTCCTGCATCCAGTATTTATCATCACTTCTGGGGCAGGTTTCTCCAGCCCCGTTTTGATGAGCCGGAATACAATAATGATTTTGCTGCCTGGGTGTATCATGGCCTCCATGAAAAGGCCTTGGCCGAACGACTCAGTGTTATAGATCCCACAGAATTTGATGATATAGAAGGGCTCCGAGCAGAATTGATAGATCGAGTAGAGGAACATCTGGATCTCACCGACTGGGTTCCCTGGTCCAGGGCCGATGAGCAGTTTCATTTCATATATTCCCAGATATTGGTCATGGACACTGGCACTTATCTGGAAGAGCCATCTCAGCTCGCCGAGGCAGTTATGAACATGTCCTTGGGGGGCATTTTCTATCATTTTATCGATGCAAGGAGAAGGACCCCTGAAAAGGTCGATGATTTTTCCACCTGGTTAGTAAATTTTGGGGATCGGTATCAGGAGTTGGCAGACAAGATCCAGGCCATTGATCCCTATTTTTCATCTCTCAAGGAGATCAGAAGGCTACTTTATAAGAGTTTTTCCACTTTTTTCCAGGAGGGCCATGCTGATGTCGAAAATCCTTAACGCCTATGCCTCCATAGCCGGAGAGGATGTGATAAATTACATGGTGCAGCTGTCTAAGCCCTTGGCTGGCAAAAAGGTGGTCCATGTCAATTCCACCAGGGAAGGTGGGGGAGTCGCAGAGATCCTGCATAAGTTGGTCCCCTTGATGACTGCCCTGGGCCTTGATGTCACCTGGGAAGTAATCTCTGGCCGTGAGGATTTTTATAAGTGTACCAAGGGCTTCCACAATGCACTCCAGGGCCACAGGGTATCTATTGGTTCAGCCTTGATAGAGATCTATGAAGACACCAATCGGGAAAATGCGGAAAGGTTGAGACAACTCCTTGCGGATGCCGACTTTGTATTTGTTCATGATCCCCAACCAGCTGCCCTAATAAGGCATATCTCTAAGAGAAAAGGTAAATGGATCTGGAGATGTCACATAGATTGCAGCCGACCCCATCGGCCGGTGTGGAAATACCTCCGTCAATATTGTTCTATGTACGACGCCAGTGTCTTTTCTTTGCCTGACTTTGCCCAGAAATTGCCTCATCCCCAGTATATTATTGCCCCGAGTATCGATCCACTTAGTGAAAAAAACATAGAGCTTCCTGTTGAAGAGGTAAGGGCAGTCACCGATGGCTTTGGCCTGGATCCAGAGCTTCCTTTACTGGTACAGGTCTCCCGTTTCGACAGATTCAAGGACCCTCTTGGGGTGATAGAGGCCTTCAGGCAGGTGAGGCGCCATGTGCCATGCCAGTTGGTCCTTGCAGGAGGTGGTGCCAGTGACGATCCAGAAGGGGAGGCTGTCCTGGAAGAGGTCTTGATGGCTGCCTCGGGAGAGGATGACATACATGTATTGGTGTTGCCGCCAGATTCCCATAGGAAGATAAATGCACTCCAGAGGGCAGCGGATATAGTCATCCAGAAATCTACAAAGGAAGGTTTTGGGTTGACTGTGTGTGAGGCCATGTGGAAAGGTAAGCCTGTTGTGGGGGGAGACACGGGTGGGATCAGGATCCAGGTCATAGACCATTATACGGGTTTTAAGGTCAGAACGCCTGAGGGGGCCGCCCTTCGTATCAGGTATCTACTTCATCATAGGGAAAAGAGGATAGATATGGGCAAAAGGGCAAAGCGGATGGTCAGAGAAAATTTTCTACTTACGAGGCACCTTAGGGAATATTTGGCCCTGATGCTTTCCCTGATGAATGGATCTGGTGATAGGATAGATATATCCAGCAGTTGAAAAAAGACGGCAGAAGAATGCCCAGGTGAAGGTACTCGATGCACAAATAGATCTTCAGGGATTTTGGGATAGATTGGCCAAGTCCAAGGTATCTATCCTTTTTTTGGATTACGATGGCACCATTGCGCCTTTCAAGGTTGAACGGGATGAGGCAGTGCCATATCCTTGGGTCCCAGGTGTCTTGAATCGAATACTCAACACAGGCAGAACCCGTTTGGTCATTATATCCGGCAGGGAGATCTCTTCCATCCAGAATCTTTTGAGACTCGTCAAGCCAGTGGAGATATGGGGCTGTCATGGACGGGAACACCTCCTTGAAAACGGCATGATGGAGAGTGAGGCACTTTCCAAGGCGGCCAAAAAGGTCCTCTCCAGCGCCCATGAATGGATTGAAGTGCATGGTCTTTCTGATAACATGGAAGAGAAGAATGGTTGTCTTGCACTCCATTTCCGTGGGATGAAGCAAGGACGAGCAGACGAGTTGGAACGCCAAGCCTCCAAGGCCTTCAATGCCATGCTGCCAGGATCAGATATGGAACTTGACAGGTTCAATGGTGGGATTGAGCTCAGAACTGCTGGAATTGACAAGGGGCAGGCTGTGAAAAAGGTCTTGGCAGAATATGACACACCTCCTCCTTGTGCCTATCTTGGCGATGATCTCACAGATGAGGATGCCTTTGTCGCCATAAAAGGCAAGGGGCTGGCCGTTCTTGTGAGGGAGGAAATAAGGCCCACCTCTGCGGATGTTTGGATCAGGCCTCCAGAGGAGTTGCGGGCCTTTCTGGAAAAGTGGAGTATACAGACAGAGGGGAAATAATATGACAATAGATGGCCCCAGGCTGGTAGCTGTTTCCAACCGTCTTCCCATAAAGATTGTCAAGGACAGAGAGGGCTGGCATGTTCAGCCAGGTGCAGGTGGGCTTGTTACTGCCTTGGCCCCTGTGCTCAAGAACCGGAGAGGTATATGGATAGGTTGGTCTGGAGGAAGTGAAGAGGCAGTCCTTTCGGAACTCTTGGCCCAGGCGTCGAAGATGAGCGGCTATGATCTATATCCCGTCTTTCTCTCTGCCGATGAGGTGCATGGGTATTATTATGGGTTTTCCAATGAGATAATCTGGCCCCTGTTTCATGACCTCCAGACCAGATGTAATTTTTGTCCGGCTTATTGGTATGAATACCTCAGGGTCAACAGGAAATTTGCAGAGGTTATCTCCAGGACTATAGGCCCAGAGGATTTTATTTGGATCCATGACTATCATCTGTTCAGTTGTGCCTCTTTCCTCAGGGATATAGGGGTAGAGAACAAGATAGGCTTTTTCCTCCACATACCATTTCCTCCCCTTGATATATTTGTCAAACTTCCTTGGAGAAGCCAGGTAATCGAGGCCTTGCTTAAATATGATCTTATTGGTTTTCAGACCAGAAGGGACAGAAGACATTTCCTCGATTGTGTGCACAGGTTTTTCCCGGAAATCAGGTTGTTGGGAAGGGGCACCATCGTCCGCCTCGACACAGGAGATAGAGAGATCAGGGTGGGTACATTTCCTATCAGTATAGATTTTGCTTCGTTTGAAGCAGATGCCGGTTCCAAGCAGGTGGCTGATTGTGCCTGGTTTCTCCACGAAAAGCTGCCAGATCGTCAGGTTATCCTGGGTATAGACAGGCTTGATTATACCAAGGGCATCCCCGAGCGCTTCCGCTCCTTTCGCTTGGCCTTGAAAAGATATCCAGAGTTGTGTACCAAGGTGTCCCTTGTACAGGTAGTAGTGCCCTCAAGGGAAGAGGTAGGAGAATACAGGAGGCTCAAGGCAGAGATCGAGCAACTTGTTGGTGCTATAAATGGGGAGTTTACTACATCGGGCTGGATTCCCATACATTACCTTTATAAAAGCCTCAGTAGACGAGATCTCCTGGCATATTACAGGCTGGCGGAGATCGCCCTGGTAACGCCATTGAAAGATGGAATGAACCTGGTATGCAAGGAATATTGTGCATGCAACTTGGAGGGTAATGGTGTTCTCATACTCAGCGAGTTCGCCGGTGCTGCTGCACAGCTGAAAAACGGGGCGGTCTTGGTAAATCCATATGATGAGGAAGGTGTTTCAGAGGCTATATACAATAGTTTTTGTATGGACGTAGAAGAACGGAAAAGGCGTATGCTCAAGATGAGGAATCAGATCAGGAGAAGGGATATCTTCTGGTGGGTGAATACATTTCTCCAGGCGGCATTTTCAAGAGACCTGGCAGCCTTTCAGGAAGTAGAAGAGGATTACGAGGGTTTTTTTTATTGATTGTATTTATTGATTGTAGTAGATAGCTGGAATCAGGCTTCGTCTATCAAGGGCGTGTTTTTTAGCGATTGATATGTTCTCTTGCTACAGTGCTTATGCCCAACAACCCCATCCCGGAAAGTACAAGAGAGGATGACTCTGACATGTGCAGAGGAAAGAGCTGTTTCACGCCCAGAAGAGCCGGAGAAAGATCCGGCTGGAGGCCCCATTGGTAAAAGGCACCCATTGCTGTCACAATTAGGCAGCATGTACAAGATGCTAATATCCTCTTAGTATTTATCTTGTTCATCTTGGCCTTCTCCTCCATTAAAGTTTTTGATAACGAATGCCTTGTTGTTTTCAGTTCATCAAGATATATGCCAATAGATGTCCGCTTTTCTTGGATGATAAGTCGGGTTTTGAGTGGGTTTTTTTTAGATTCTTCTACAAATGGAAAATATTTTCCCAAGTGGAAAAATTTTTCCATGTAAAAATTTTCCTTAGATGAATAGGGCATTGGATATAAAAAGCCTTTCACTTGCGTGGGATGGGGGAAAAGCCTTTTTTTTCTCCAAAGAGGTCTTAATATAATGGCAAAAAGAAAGAGGGTTATTTCCTGCTCTTGGATCTAGTCATGAGAAAACTCGTCACAGCTATTGTTTTTCCCATAGTTCTACCCCTGTCATTCATGCTCTGTAGCCCATTTGCAATCGTGGCATCCATTATTACTGGTTCAGGGACACCATCTCATAGGATAGCCCGTTTTTGGGCATCAATAGTTCTGGCTGCCACTGGAATACGGGTGAAAAAAAAGATCATGCAGCAGGTCCCAACAGACAGGCCCGTTATATTCGCTTGTAATCATGCAAGCCTTCTGGATATCCCGATCCTATACAATGCCCTCCCTGTAGAGTTCAGATTCATTGTCAAGAAGGAGCTGTTCAAGGTGCCCCTTTTGGGTTTTGCCATGAAGACGGCAGGCTATATACCAATAAATCGTGCAAGGGGAAGAGCCGCCCTGAGCAGCATGAAAGAGGCTGCCAACAAGATAAGACAGGGGGCCTCCATCGTAATTTTCCCCGAGGGTACAAGGAGTCCCGATGGGCGTCTGCAAGACTTCAAGGAAGGGGCATTTATGCTCGCCGTCAGGTCGGGATGTCCTGTGGTACCCGTGGCGATAAGGGGCAGCTCCAAGATCCTCAAAAAAGGTAGTATTGTAGCCCATCCCGGGCAGGTGGAGGTGATCATTGGGAATCCTTTGGAGGTAACGGGCACCACGAGTGCAGACAGGAAAAGGATTACAAGATTGGTTCGTGAACAGATTGAACAGATGTTGTGGCAGAATTAAGGAGGGGGAAAATGGCTAATTCCGAATTCATAGTGAAAAAAAACTACAGATTGGAGGCAGATGATCTGCTCCTCTTTTTTTATCTGGCAGAAGATGCTCCGCTTTTTTCTGATGGGCAGGTCCCAGGCTTTCTCAAGAAGTCCCTATGGCCAGGTGAGGAAGGCAAGAGCACTGTCGTGGCTGCCGGGACCCACGAAGCTAAGCGTTACTTGGCCCGCTCCATAAGGCTTGATGATGAACTGTGCGCTCCAGATGAGCTCCTGAGAAGGGCTGTTGCCTCAGCCATATCGGAGGCGGAAGACCAGGGCCTCAAAAGGGTGGTGGTATTTTTTTCCAAGAAGGGGAAGGCCTATCTTGGTCCATGCCAAGAAGCGGCCTTGCTCGGCGGCTACAGGTTTGATAAGTATCTTGATAAAAAGGCTGAACCTCGTCCAGTTTACTGCTTCCTCGACTGCAACCTCGGTCCTTCTGAAAAGAAGGCCCTCAAAGAGAGGGAGGTCATTTTCAGATGGGTCAATTTTGCCCGTGACATCTTGAATGAACCTCCAAATGAGATCCAGCCCGAATCCCTTGCTGCATTATTCCAGACAGAGGGTAAAAAGGCGGGGTTGAAGATCACCACCTGGGAGGAAAAAAGGCTCAAGAAGGAGGGCTGTGGCGGGATTCTGGCCGTAGGAAGAGGTGCTGAAAGCAGACCAAGACTCGTGATAGGGGAATACAAGCCCAGAAATGCCAAGGGCTTTTTGTGTCTTGTGGGCAAGGGCGTCACGATGGATACTGGTGGCTATTGCCTGAAGCCGGCAAAATCTCAGATAGGCATGAAATATGATATGGGCGGGGCTGCAATGACCTTTGCTGCTGCCTGTGCCATGGCCAAGCTCAAGGTACCATTGCAGATCACTGTTATAACACCTTTGGTCGAAAACGATATTTCTTCATCTGCATTTCATACCACTGATATTATCACCATGAGGAATGGGAAAACTGTCCAGGTCGACAATACCGATGCTGAAGGCAGATTGATATTGGCAGATGCTCTCTGTCTTGCATCAGAGCTGAAACCCGACTGGATAATAGATGCAGCTACTCTGACTGGTGCCTGTGTCGTAGCCCTTGGTGAGGATATTGCGGGTGTTTTTGGGCCTGATAGGGAGTTGAACAATACGATTATCGAGGCAGGGCAGAAGGTAGGCGAGTATTTGTGGGAAATGCCCCTTCATATGCCCTATATGGAGCAGTTAAAGACAACGATAGCAGACATGAAGAATATCGGTAGCAGATGGGGCGGGGCTATCACCGCCGCCCTCTTTTTGAAAAAATTTGTTTCCGACGACATCAAATGGTCTCATATAGATATAGCCGGGCCATGTGTAAAGGAGGAGACCCTTGGATTTCTGGGGAAAGGCGCCAAGGGGTTTGGCATAAGAACCCTTTTGGAGCTTTCGAATAAGTTACTGGGTTGATCAATAATCATCTGGTGCTTCCATGCCCCTTATCTCGTGGAGTTGACACCGCAGCCTGGATTTCACATTATGTAGATGTATGCTTTCCAGGCTTGTGGACTCAATGGTTATTCGGGAATCACTTGGTAAGAGGTCTGAAAGCCGCTTTCCAGCCTGAAAGGCCACCAGTCGGATCACATCCTCGACAAATTGGGGCTCATTGTGACACTTGAGGACGAGTTCCGCCTCATCTGGTCTTTTAAGCAGGTCTTGGCTCAAGTGGAGGCAACTCTCAAGGCAATGGTACAGATGGTGGTAGGTGAGGTTTCCTATCTTGTCTTCCACCTGCAACCTGGTCATGCAACGCTGGGAATGTGTTGGCATGCAAGGGATCTGGGCCTCTGGAAACAGGGCCCTGTTGTAGGCCTGGGTGCATGGACATGCGGTTATATGTGTAATGCAGAGCCCGAGATGGGACACGACTTCAACCTGTTCCCCGGCCTGTTTCCCCTTGGTCAATACTGATATGTCGAGGTTATCTGTGGACAGTTCATTGCTCAGGCTTGTTCTGGTGAACTGGGGCAGTTTCCCCCCGAGGAATATCTCTGCAACAGTGCCTCGTTGCCCCAATAGGACGAGTCTGCAAAGTTTTTCCGAGTAGGATCTTATGTCGTCGAATCGTTCATCTGTGAGGGTAGAAATAGCCCTTTCTATCCTGGACATGTGGATGCCTCTGAATCCTGCTGGCAGATCGACCATGATCTCTGCTTCGAAAGGCAGAGTGCCTTGGGGGAGACGTATCCAGATCGTCTTTGACGATATACCAACCTTTGTCAAGGCCAATCTAAACACGGGTTCCATTTCAGGGACATCCTCGCAGGAAGCGAGTATCTGTTCGTGTCTGGCCGCTGGGATTTCAGGCCTCATATGAGATTGTGCCTTTTTAGGGTCGTGTACCAATCCTGAACGCTTTGCCATTTGTCTCCGTCCTTTGTTATAAGATCGAGAATTTTTTCCATCCTTAAGATATGATTATCCCTACAGCCTATGCCTGGTGTGGCCTCCTTCAATCTGAGCATTATGGCTGTTGCTTTGCTTTTATCAAAAGCCTTTAAACAAAGACTGTCAGGGTGAAGGCGCCTCCATGTTATGGTCTGTTGGACAAAGCCAAAAGGGAACCTCCTGGCGAGTTCCAGGAAAAAGAGCCAGTCTTCACCTGGGCTAAAGAGGGTGAATCCGCCCACAGTCATAAAGGCCTCTCTGGTTACGGCAAAGGAGGATGGCACCATGAAGCACCATCTCAAAAGAGCGCTGAACATGCAACATGGCCTGGTTGCCCCATGTTCCGGTATAAGGAATTTGGTGCCTTTTATTGTATCCTCATTCTCAGTTACACCAAATGCTGCCTGAAAGCCGCTCTCCAGCCTTTCCATGAGGAGACTACAATGATTTTCGAGCCAGATATCATCAGAGTCGAGAAACATGAGTATGCGGCCTTGAGAGGCCATGACACCAATATTTCTCGCATCTCCTGGACCAGATCCTTGCCTTTTCCTAAGAAGAGTTATTTCAGGAAAATGCCTGTGTATCTCAGAAGGAGTGCCATCTGTTGATCCATCATCTACGACCACGATCTCCAACTCGGGCACATCCTGTCTGATGGCCGATTCTATTGCTGAAAGAACCAGCCCTTTTCTGTTCCGGACCGGGATTATACAGCTTATACTGATCACGTCCTTCCAGGTGGAAATATCTCTGCAGCCTCTTTGACCCTAAAGGCAAGCCGATGGTCAATGTATTGTTCTGTCTTTGGGATCATCTCGAGCAGAAATGCCTTGATGTCTTTTCCCCTGGCAGTGGTCAGGGTTTGGCAAAAAAGGCATTTTCGCTCGCCTCCTCCAGTGGAAGGGAGGCCGAAATCCTCGAGCAGATGCCTTGAGACCAACTCCGAATTGAATTCTTCATAGAGAGGAAATGCCGTCCTGATCCCAAATTTTTCAGATAGGCCTGAAACAAGTTCCATGAAAACCCGTGTCTGTTCTGGGAAAAAGGACTGTTTCTTGGCGTATCCGGCCAGGAATAAGGGGACATAATTCTGGACACAATATATGATGGCCCTTGTGTGCATGGCTAATTTACAGGCAACACATACCAGATTTTTCCCATTGAACCGGGGCATGAGCTCTTCGTATCTGTCAAGCCAAAGCCCTTGAAAGAGTCTTCCCATATCGAGTTCTATATAGCATGTTTCTGGGATGTCTTCTTTGGCTGGCAATTGTGCCTCAAGTATGGTTTTGGCAACCTTCAAACGATTCTTGGGGAAATCAGGGAAGCGTCCCATGCCGTTTAACATATGGAGGAGATGGATGTTTCTTGGCCTTGGGATCCCTGGCAGGGAACCTGCCATGGCCAGGCTATACAAGGCCAGGCTGTCAGAGCCTCCAGAAAATAAGATGGCCATGTCTTGTCGTTCCATATCTATCTCCTGTCCAGGATCTTGTAATGTAAGAATAGTTCACCACTCCGGGCATTCATCCTACAAGATAAAAGTTCCAGGTGAATGAAGGGAGTACCCAGGGCCGTGGGTCCAGATACGAGACATGTCTCTGTCTGCTTTCCAATGATCTTTGGGGCAATGGTTAGGAGAAGTTCGGTCACCACTCCTTGTTTAAAGGCTTCGTAATTGAGGAGTCCACCCCCCTCGATGAGACAGCTCTCGACCCCACGCTGTTCCAGGTTGTCCAATATGGTTTTCAGGCAGAGCATTCCTGAATCTGTCTCTGGTACGCCTATAACCTCGGCCCTTTCCCCAAATCGTTCGTTCAGCATATCTCGTATTGAAAATTTGGTAAATATCAAGGGCCTGGGGCCTGTTCTGAATATGGATTTAGTAGCGGGGATATTGCCAGATCTTGTGACAATGGCACGCAAGCGGTTTACTGGGAGTTTGCCTTCGAACGTCCTAAATTCTGGATCACCCGCCCTTAGGGAGCCTGCTCCGAGTAGAGAGGCATCTGTTTGTTCCCTTGCCCTTTCAAGATGCCGCCTGTCTTCCTTGCTCCCGAAACCTGCAGGAGATATTCTCCCGCAAAGGGTTTCTATGCATATGAGTATCGACTTCAATGCCTTTCCTGGAGAATCTTTTTGGTCTGCTGGGCTATCTCGAGTTCTTCATCAGTTGGGATCACGAGTATCTTTACCTGGGACTGTTCCTTGTGAATCGCAGTTATGCCAGTAGAGGATTTGTTATTTCTTTCTGCATCGATGAATATACCCAGATGTTCCAGGCCGGAGCAAACCTGCTGCCGGATCAAGGGAGAGTTCTCCCCTATGCCGCCTGTGAAGATCAGGCAATCCACCCTTCTTAGGATGGCCAGATAGGCGCCAATGTATTTTTTTAGACGATGACAGAACATGTCAATGGCAAGACGGGCATTGGCATCCCCTTCTATAGCCCTTTTGGTTATGAGACGCATATCGTTTTCACCACATATCCCAAGAAGCCCGCTGTCAAAATTCAGTAGATGGTCTATCTCCTGTATGTCCATGTTGGTAACTCTGGCCAGATAGAAGATAATGGCAGGGTCCATGTCTCCACTTCTTGTGCCCATTATCAAGCCTTCCAGTGGGGTCATGCCCATGGATGTGTCAATGGATCTGCCTTTTTCTATGGCAGCAGCGCTGGCGCCATTTCCCAGGTGCATACTGATGCAGTTCAGTCTCCTTGATTCAATCCCCAGAAATGATGCTGCAAGACGTGACACATAGCTGTGAGATGTGCCATGGAATCCATAACGCCTGACATGATAGTGTTCATAGAGACTTCTGGGTAATGCATAGAGAAAGGCCATTTCAGGCATGGTCTGATGAAAAGCTGTGTCGAACACGGCCACCTGGGGTATGTTGGGGGCGAGCTTCATCGTTATCTCTATGCCAGTGAGATTTGCAGGGTTATGGATAGGTGCGAGGGGGATGAGCCTACTTATGGTCGCCGTGACCTCATTGTCTATGAGGACAGGAGCCTTGAATTTTTTGCCTCCGTGGACCACCCTGTGGCCAATGGCCGATATGTCTGAGATATGGTCTATGGTAGAGGTTTCTAAAAGCGCCTCCATCATCAGGGAAAAGCCTCGGGTATGGTCTTTTATAGGCAATTCCTTTGTAAAATCAACCCCTGATTCACCGCTTCGTTGCCTGAACCTACTGATATCACGCCCGATTTTTTCAATCAGGCCATTTGCAAGGACCTTCATGCCCTTCATGTCGAATATCTTATACTTAATGGACGAACTTCCAGAATTGATTACAAGTATCTTCATTTGTCCAGATAAGATACGGGCGAAAACAGTATCTTTGTCCTGAAAAGAATCTTATTCTCTACTGAAATCAGGGAGGCAATTAGGGTCCCGGGCAAGCTCACTGAAAGTTACTGCGTCCAAGGTGCTCCTTAGTTGTTCCCTGGCCTTGTTCCATACCTTGTGCACCGGGCATTTGGGACTGGCTGTGCACTGGTTAGGCCTGGCTATGCAGTCGTTCAGATAGATTTCCCCTATAATTGCCTCTATTACATTTAGTAGGGTCAGGTCCTTTGGATTTCGAGTAAGGATGAATCCACCTTTTGGGCCCTGTCTTATCTCAATAATTCGTGCCTTTTGAAGCTCTTGAGCGATCTTAGAAAGAAATTGGGGCGGGATTTCGCATCGGGCAGCTATTTCTTTCTTGCTCGTAAGTACACCTTCTCCTTTTGCGGCCAAATACAGTATGCATCTGATGGCATATTCGCCTGCTCTTGTTAGTCTCATAGTTTTTGTTGATCTTCTTTGAAATATTAAAGATTTTTTTTATCCCATTTTTTATAAGTTATTCGCCTACTCACAGACAGTCAAGTCCAAAGAAAGAAAAGAAGAGTGGTTTTGTGCAGAGGGTTCAGGGGCCGGTGGTGAATTGCTGGATCTCAACAGGGGCATTTAGGCTTTCTGTTCCCTGGAAAGTTTGACATATAAATAAGCTGAAATTAAACTCCAGACATGATCGTTACTAATATCACCATGGAGGCCTTTGAGAGGGGACTTTCCAGAACAAGGACCGTCATAGTGCCCTTTGGTTCGGTGGAGGAGCATGGTATGCACCTTCCCCTCGGAACCGACACATTTCATGCATATGAGCTTGCCAAGAAAACGGCTTCCAAGATCCCTGTGTTCGTCATGCCCCCCATGTGGTACGGGCTATGCCGCAGTACGAGTATGCATCCAGGTACAATAGGGATTAGCTCAACATCCCTCAGGATGGTGGTCATGGATATGTGTAGGTCCATGTATGGCCAGGGATTAAGGAATTTTATACTCCTGTCTGGTCATGCAGGAGGGACCCACATGTCTACTATACTCGATTCTGCAGACACCTTGATGGAAGAACTCCAAGATGCCAGGTTTGCAGTACTATCGATCCTAGATCTCATTGCAGGATTGGAGAAGGGCATTGTGGAGACCAAAGGAGATGCACATGCAGGTGAAGTGGAAACGTCTCTAATCCAATATCTAAAGCCAGATCTTATAGATGGCTCTAGCCCAAGGGAATTTCCCCAGTTCCCTAAGTTCATCCTTGTAAGAAACAAGGTTCGTTATTGGCCAGGCGGCGTATGGGGTGATCCCTCCAAATCGTCTCCTCTGAAAGGTAGTCGTATCTTGGAGGAAGAGGCGGAACTGCTGGTCGGCCTGGTTAAAACAATGGAAGGATTTGAAGAGGAATAGATATGTGGCCTAATAAATCGATACCATTGGTCTTGTTGATTGCCGTTGTTACCTTGCTTCCTGCCTGTCAAGGCAAGGCAGATGAATCGCATGCCCCTGATTTCACCCTATTGAACCTTTCTGGCGATACAGTCAACCTGTCTGATTATAGGGGAAAGGTGGTCCTGATCAATTTTTTTGCAACCTATTGTCCGCCGTGCAGGATGGAGATGCCAGATTTTGTCAGGCTCCAGGAGAAGTATGGATCGAAGGGGTTCACTGTCATTGCCATCTCTGTGGACAATGAGCCTGAGAAAGTGCTCCCCTCTTTTATTGAGAGGCTTGGTCTGAACTTTCCGGTGCTTTTGGCAACTACAAAGGTCTTGAAGGATTATGGCAACATCTATGCCCTGCCTGTGACCTTTGTGCTAGATCGGGAGCACAAGATCGTGAAGAAGATAACGGGGATGGTGAACCCTGATGAACTCGACCCGGTGATTGAGAAGTTACTGTCTCAGACAGCTACTTGATGGCTTCCAGCAATTTATTTAGGCGAGAATGTCCAGGCCTGGTGTCCCTTCCTTCACCGAGCCGATGACAGCAGATTCTTCTCCACGTAGTTGTAGATGTCTCTGTAGTTTCTCAATCCTATCCCGTGGTACAGAGATGAGAAGTCCCCCAGAGGTCTGGGCATCGAACATGAGGACGAGCAGGTCCGGATCGACATCGCCTGATATGTTGACCATCTTCCTACAGAAGTTTTGGTTTGAATAGTCGCCCTCAGGTATCATGCCCATTTTCAGATATTCCAGGGCCTCTTTGAAAATCGGTACCTTGGAGGCCCTCAGTTCCAGACGGCACTTACTGGCCAATGCCATCTCGAGTGCATGGCCTGCAAGGCCAAAGCCTGTGATATCTGTAGCTGCATTGGCTGCTGCCTTTTTCATGGCCTCGCTGGCCGCCTTGTTGAGTCTCTTCATTACATCTATCATACGACTAAGTATGTCTGGTGGAAGGAGCCCAGCCTTGTGAGCCGTTGACAAGATGCCTGTTCCCACAGGTTTGGTCAGTACCAGCAGATCCCCTGGACGAGCCCCACTATTGGAAAAAAATTTTTCAGGATGCACGAGACCGGTAACAGAAAGGCCATATTTCGGCTCCTTGTCTTCTACACTGTGTCCCCCTGCCAGCAATGCGCCAGCTTCGTGGATTTTTTCTATGCCTCCCCTCAATATCTGTCTCAATGTCTCTTCAGGTTGGTCCTTTATTGGATAACAGACTATGTTCATGGCAGAAAGCGGTCTGGCACCAATAGCATAGAGGTCGCTCAGAGAGTTGGCCGCTGCTATCTGGCCAAACTCGAAGGGGTCATCCACAATGGGGGTAAAAAAGTCCAGGCTCTGGACAATGGCAATATCCTTTGAGATCCTGATTATACATGCATCTGCCGCAGTCTCCATGCCAAGGAGCAGATCCGGGCTTTTTGAAAGGGGTAGGGATTCGAGTATACGATGCAGATCCTCCGGACCTATCTTGGCAGCTCAACCAGAGGCAGTTGCGAGACTGGTAAGTCGGGTCTTTTCTTTTTGGCTTTTTACAATGTAACTCAAAGATTTGCCTGCTATTTCCTGAGGGTAGCAATGAGCCTGTTTGTCTTTAGAAAGATGTCGAGTGCATCGCGGATATCAAGGAACAAGGCCCTGCTGGCCTGTAGCGCATCTACGGCTGCACCTTCTGGCCCCACCACACATATTCCAAGGGCAGCCTCTCGGAGCATCAATGCATCATTTCGGCCATTTCCTATTGCTGCTGTCTTCTCTCTGCCCAACCTCTCAAGGAAAGAGAGTTTCTGGATATCACCTCTGCCACTTTCGAGTTTATGGATTATTATATCCGTATCCATCAATGACTGGCTTATCTTATCAACTGCCTGATTGGTATCGGCAGTGACGATGAATATATTCAAGAATCTCGATAACTCCCGTAGCCTAGGCAAGACCCCCTCCATGAACTCACCGTCCACAGTAAGGGTGCCATTGAGATCGAGAATAAGGTTTGAAAGGTTATAAAAGATACCGCAGGGAAGATCGATTTCAAGATTTTTGATTGTTGCCATGAATCCCCCGGATCCTTATCATGTTTGAATCCTTTCTTCCTTTTCTATCTTTGCCAGAAGGGCCTTTCTCACCTTGGAAGGGAGAAAGGCAACCGCCCATTCAGCAGTTTGTTTGAGTAAGGGTATAAGTTCCTCTGGCCCATCCCAATACTGGTTGAGTACCTTCTCATCGGTTCTGAGGAGCATCCGCAAGAGGGCCAGGGCAATGAGATAGACATCGTCTACCATGCCCAGAAAAGGTATCCAATCAGGGACGATGTCTACAGGATTCAGCAGATAGGCGATTGTCGCCCCCAGTATAGCCTTGTCTGTAGTGGATACCCTGGGATCACGCAGTAGGTTGATGAGGAGCCTTAGGAACTTGGGTATGTAGGCCAGAAAGGACGAGCCGCTTGATTTTTTGGAATCCTGTATCTTCTTCATGCTATTTGGCTTCTCTTCATGGTAGAATCGACACAATCATATAGGCCTGTGATGTCAGCCTATAGCGGCTCTAATAACATTCTGATTATTACACTTGAGAATTTAATATATAAATGTGAATAGTCAACTTTTAAGGTATCTTGATAAGACAATGTATGATATCTGAAAAGCAAAAGACAATGAAATAGGAGAAAAATAGATATGTCCACTAAAAGTGCCTTATTATATCCGACCTGTTATCTGAGATATAAATCGGCTGTTGCCGCCTCGCTTTTTCTGGATGAAATGTTGGTCATGGCACCGTCTGAAGACAGTGTCGAGTTGGTCAGCCAGGATCGCGAGATAAATGCTATGCGGATTACACCAATAGTGGCCTCTCCCCTTGGAGACAGACTGGAAGATTTCAAGAATGGCCTCAAGGCCCTGGAAACCTGGGGTGAGCAGTTGGGGCTCGGAGGTAATACTGGGTTTGAGACGCTCTATTCAGCCCTGATGAATTCGGGCAATGAGGATATCCAGGGGATAATTGGCGCCATCAAAGGAGGCAAAAAGGAAGATATCCTGATGGCATCTCGCCTTTTCCTCAGACTTTCCATGGACGCAGATCAGAGAATGGATCAGCTTGACAGGGAGCTCGAACAGGTAGAGATGGATGCAACTAAGATCTCTGAACTCGTCGAAGGGCTGTCTACCCCAAAAGCTACTGAAGGAACTACTTTCTTCATCGAACCGCTGAATAGGGTCCGGGAAAGGCTCAGGGCATGGATAAGGACCTTTTTTAGCGGTGTTGGAGTGAAGCAATGTTGGCCTGTTGGAGAAAGTGTCTCCACAAAGGATTTGATGGATGCTGCTTACGAGTCGTTGTCTGGGGGAAAGTCAAGTATGGAGCTGGCCAGGTTTTCCATTCCTTTCCAGCCAGAAAGATTATGCCAGGAGAAGGTCTTGGCAGTTCGTCCCCTTTTTGCAAGGCTCCTCCACATATTATCGGATGGGGCTAAGTCCTCAGAGATCACAGAGGACAAAGAATTGGAAGGCATTAAACAGGATATACAGCAGACCATAGATATACATTGTGAAGCGAGTTCCCAAAAGGGGGCAGCTCACATGGTGGTTACGATCTATCCAGGCCATTCTTGGCAAGAGGTAGCCCTCAAGGCAGCTGGTCTTACGGAAAAGGACGTGGATAACTGCCCTCTTCCAACCATATACGGCTCATTGTTCTTGGTCTGAGTTGCCTAAATACAAGGCCCCTTCCTTTTTGGCTCCGCTGTTGGCAGGGGTATTATGTCTTTATAGGCTATGTCCTTATTTCTGGATGTTTGACATATATTTCAGCAGTTCGCTCTTTGACGAAATGACCAGAGTCGTATTTTTTCTGAGGGCCTTTTTATAGGTGTCGAGGCTTCTTAAAAAATCGAAAAATTCTGGGTCCTGCTGATATGCCTTGGCATAAATCCTAGAGGCCTCGGCCTCGGCCTTACCCTTTATCTCTTTTGCTGTCTTATATGCCTCAGAGGTGATGGTCTTGAGTTGCCTGTCCTTTTCGCCTGCTATCCTTGCTGCCTCACCTGCACCTTCTGCCCTATACTGTTCGGCTATTCTCTTCCTCTCGGCAATCATCCTGGCATATACCTTCTTCCTCACCGCCTCCACATAATTGATCCTCTTGAAACGGAAATCCAGGATCTCTATTCCCAGGTCTTTCACCTTGGGGGCCGCCTGGTGTAATACCTCTTTTGCAAGTTTTTCCCTGCCGAATTTGATGGGCTCCAATCCCTTTTCCCTGAGTTTATTTTTGTCCAGGCCGCTTTCCACCAGCTCGATGAGCCTGTGATTTGCTACTACGTTTCTTGTTCCCCCATCCAGGATGTCATCCAGCCTGCTCTGGGCTATCCTCTGGTTCCTCAGCCTCTGGAAAAATAGTAAGGGGTCCACGATTCTCCATCTTGCATAGGTGTCTACCCAGATGAAGCGTTTGTCCTTGGTTGGGATCTGGTTGGGCTCACCATCCCAGGCCAGGAACCTCTTTTCAAAATAGTTGGCCTCCTGAATAAACGGCAGCTTTGTGTGAAGGCCGGGTTCGGTGACGGCCGAGCCAATTGGTTTGCCGAATTGGGTGATTATGACTTGTTGGGATTCCTTCACCACGTAAAACGTCCCCCCAACCAATGCCAAGGCCATGATCAGGACAATGATTGAAATGCCAGAGAATATCTTCATGGTTTCACCTTTTTGTCCAGGGATAGCATGGGCAGGATACCCTTTACATATTCATCTACTATTATCTTCCTCGTAATGGAACCATAGATGTGATCCATTGCCTCGAGATACAACCTCCGCCTCGTAACTATCGGTGCTTCTCGGTAGGCCCTCAGGATCTCCTGGAAAAACTTGGCATCTCCCTGGGCCCTGTTGATGCGGTTTGCAGCATAGCCCTTTGCTTCCTGGATGGTTTGAAGTGCCTGGCCTTTTGCCTTTGGGATAACCCTGTTATATTCGGCCCACGCATCATTTATCATTCTTTCCTTCTCCTGTTGGGCCTGATTGACCTCGTTGAAAGAGGGCTTGACAGGGTCTGGTGGGTTGGCGTCCTGTAAGACGATTTGTTCTACCACTATCCCTGTTTCATATTGATCACAGAGTTCCTGGAGCTTTTTCCTGGCCTCGTCCGCTATCTCTTGGCGCCCTGTAGTGAGGATGTCAGTGACAGTCCTATCTCCCACAACTTCTCTCATGATGGCCTCGTTCATGTCCCTGAATGTCTGCCTGGGATCTTTTATCTTGAAAAGGAATTTATAGGGGTCTCTTATCCTGTATTGGGCTATCCATTCCACTACGGCTACGTTGAGATCTCCTGTCAACATCAAGGATTCGTGTTCGAAATTCTGGACAGAGTAGCGGGTTCTGACCCCTGGGACCTCTGTCCTGAAGCCGAATTCCTCCTTGAGCTGCCTTTGGACAGGGACCTTGATAACGGTTTCGATCGGATCTGGCAGTTTGAAGTGGAGGCCAGGCTGGGTCTCCTTGATGTATTTTCCGAATCTCAGCACCAGACCTACTTCCTCAGGCTCTACTGTGTACCAGCAGTTCCATAGAACGATGCCAGCAAGGACAATAACAGCCAAAGGCATCAGGGCCTTCAATTGATTTTTGGATCTCCTCAGATGTTCCAATGTAGGGGGAATTTGAGGGGTATTCATGTTGTTCATTGTCTAATCAGGTCTCCTCAACGTAAATTGATATCGGCTGTCAACGCGGATGTAGATCTCCAGCAGGAGATGCGGTAAAACGAATGAAAGACTAAAAATTTTTACAGGGATAGCAAGTCTCTATGTAACATAGTTTTCAGTTATTCCAAATGTAGCATGAAAATCTGTAAAGGTTAAGAAGATGCTTTTCATCTTCGGGAAATTGGCAGATTATGGGACATGGTATCTCGTCAGGTGAGATTATCGAGGAAGAGAACGATCAATCCCGCATACTTCTCTTTTTGCCTCGCGGGTGGGCTTTATCGAATACCTCGCGTAGGCTTTTCATATCGAGATGCGTGTATTTCTGCGTGGTGGCAACACTGGCATGTCCAAGAAGTTCCTGGATAGAGCGGAGATCTGCACCTGCCTCAAGGAGATGCGTGGCCATGGAATGCCTGAATACATGAGGGGTTACCTCACTATATACCCCTGCAGAGAACGCTACAGATGAAACCATGCGTTGAACAGTTCGCTGAGAAAGGCGAGAACCATTTTTATTGACAAAGACTGCTTGTTCTGAGGTGCAGTTGAGCCTTTTGAGGAGAGACGACCTTTCTGGCAGGTAGTTTTCAACGGCCTGTTTGGCCAAGGAACCAAAGGGTATGATCCGTTCTTTTCTCCCCTTGCCCCGGACCTTGACTATCTCAGCAGACAGATCGATTCGGTCTATATCGAGCCCTGTCAGTTCACTTACGCGCATCCCTGTGCTGTAAAGCAGTTCAAGGATTGCCTTGTCCCTTGTTGCTTTAAAACCAGTAGGTTGGATATTGTCCAGCATGGCAGAGATCTGGGCTGTAGAGAGATTGTGGGGAAGCGGCCTCGATCTTATTGGAAAAGAGACAGGTTCTGCTGGATTGGAGGCAACCTGCCCCATTCTGAAAAGGAATTTGAAAAAGGCCCTCAAGGAAGACAATTTCCTTGATATGGATGTCCTTTTTAAGCCCTTTTTGTTCAAGTTTGCCAACCAGTTCCGCACATCTTTGGGGCCAGGAAGCCCTTTTTTATCCCTGTCATCCATGAATCTCAGGAATTCTTCCACATCCCTTTTATATGCGGCAATGGTATTGGGCGACGCATTTTGCTCTGCCGATAGGAATTCCAAAAAGGATGAAAGGCTGTCTTTTAACATCCGATCACCACATGGATACCAAGTTCTAATGGCATTGATTTTTGAACTTCAACAAACATACCGAAAAAAGCCATAGGGTTAATTTATCCCATATTTTTCATAAGGGAATAAAAAAAACGAATTCACTTTCCGTCCGTTGAAGGAGCTATAAGATGTCCAGTCTCTCGATAAAGGATGCCAGCTTGGCCCTGATGATGGTGCCAGGTATAGGAAAGGCGTTTTATGCTCGGCTGATGGAAGAGTTTGGTTCACCCATCGAGGTCTGGAGAAGCCGACCATCCGCCCTGAGGTCTATTGGGGTACTACCTGAGAAAACCATACATTCCATCCTTGCGGGAGTAGACATGGATGCCCTCGAAATGTTGAAAAACGACCTTGGTTCGCTGGATGCCTGGTTCATGACTATACATGATGAAGATTATCCTCCAGTGCTGAGAGATATCCATCTACCGCCTCCAGTGTTATTCGGGGTCGGAGATAGGTGGGTATTGAAACAAAAGGCAATAGCCATAGTTGGTTCCAGAAAGGCTTCCAGTTATGGAAGAAGGGTGGCGAGAGAGCTTGCCCAAGGACTCTGTGCCCAGGGATTCGTAGTAGTTTCTGGATTGGCCATGGGCATTGATTCTGCGGCCCATGAAGGGGCCCTGTCTATTGGAGGGTTGACCGTTGCAGTAATAGGTTGTGGGCTTGATGTGAATTATCCAGTACGAAACAAGGGCCTGAAGGATCAAATAGCACGAAACGGGGTTGTTATATCAGAGTTTTTACCTGGCACCAGGCCAGAACCTGGCAACTTTCCTGCGAGAAACAGGATCATAAGTGGCCTTTCTCAAGCTGTTGTGGTGGTAGAGGCCGGTCCTGGAAGCGGTTCTCTTATCACTGCATATCTGGGTATGGAGCAGGGAAGAGAGGTTATGGCAGTGCCAGGCAGCATATATTCTTTCAATAGTAAGGGATGTCATCAGTTGATAAGGGAAGGGGCTGCCTTGATAACAGGCCTGAATGACATAATTCGCGAGATTGGGGGAAATTTTTTTGAAAAAGGGGTTGCTGAATCACGGGAGAAAGTTAAAGTTTCATCTCTTTCACAGGATGAACGGCATGTGGTTGACAATCTTGAGGCAGAGCCCCAACATATTGATGAGATAGCGGCACGTTGTAACATGGCTGCCTCATTGATCAATCCAGTGCTTCTTCAGCTTGAACTTAAAGGATTAGTGATCAGCCATCCTGGCGGGAAATACAGTATTAAAGATTGTGATTTGAGTAAAATTTCATGAAGAAAGGGCTTGTAATAGTAGAGTCACCTACAAAGGTGAGAACTATAAAGAGGTATTTGGGCAAAGACTATGATGTCATGGCGTCAGTGGGACATGTCAAGGATTTGCCCAGGAAACGTCTTGGTGTTGACAAGGAAAGGGACTTTTCCCCAGAATATGAGATCATTAGGGGAAAGGGTAAGATTATCAAGCAGCTACGGTCTGCTGCTTCCAAAGTTGAAGATATATACCTTGCCCCCGATCCTGACAGGGAGGGAGAGGCGATTGCCTGGCATATTGCAGAAGAGCTTAAAAGGGGGAGAAAGAACGGAAAGCGTTTTCACAGGGTGCTGTTTCACGAATTGACCAAGAGGGCCATAATGGAGGCCCTCGAGTCTCCTACTGAGCTCAATCGCAATAGATTCGAATCCCAGCAGGCCAGGCGCATTCTCGACAGGCTCGTTGGCTATGAACTTTCTCCCCTTTTATGGGAAAAGGTGCGCCAAGGTCTTTCGGCAGGAAGGGTCCAGTCGGTTGCTGTACGTCTTGTATGCGACAGGGAAAGACAGATCCAGAGTTTTGTCCCAGAGGAATATTGGGATATTACGGCCAGACTACAGGGCCCTGTTCCCCCCGAATTCCAGGCCAAGGTGATAAAGGAATCTGGCAAAAAGCTCCAGATTAAGGATGAAGCCAGAGCGAGGCAGATCACCGACCAGCTGAAAGAGGCAGAATACCGGGTGACAGATGTGAAAAGGGTGGAGAGGAAGAAAAACCCTCCCCCGCCATTCATCACCAGTACGCTCCAACAGGCAGCAGCCAACCAGCTTGGATTTTCTGCAAAGAAGACAATGACATTGGCTCAAAAGCTCTATGAAGGCATTGATCTTGGTGAGGAAGGGCCAGTGGGCCTCATCACCTATATGAGAACGGATTCTGTGAGGCTTTCATCAGAGGCAATCAAGGAGGCCAGGGCATTTCTCAGCAAGAGCCTTGGCCCGGAATTCGTGCCTTCTCGTGGAAGGCAGTTCAAGAAGGGGAAGCTAACCCAGGATGCGCATGAGGCAATAAGGCCAACCTCTGTCTTTAGGACCCCTGATGAGCTTTCTGCATTTTTGGAAAGGGATCTACTCAGGCTCTACGAACTTATCTGGAAGAGGTTTCTTGCTTCCCAGATGTCTCCGGCCATTTACGATCAGACCACCATCAACATAGAGGCAGGTAAATTCACTCTCAGGGCAGTGGGCAGTGTTATGAAGTTTGAAGGATTCTTGAAGCTTTACGGTAAGGATGGCAGGCAAGATGATAGAACAGTGGAGTTGCCTCTTTTGGACGAAGGCCAGGTCTTGAAACTGCTCGGCCTTGAGCCGCAACAGCATTTTACCCAACCTCCTCCACGCTATAGCGAAGCGACTCTGATCAAGGCATTGGAACAAAAGGGCATAGGCAGGCCAAGCACTTATGCTGCCATCCTCTCCACCATACAAGACAAAGAATATGTCAGATTGGGAAAGAGGCGATTTTACCCAACAGAACTTGGATTCTTGGTTACCGATCTGCTGACTGCCCATTTCCCTGAGATACTTGATACGGATTTCACTGCCGAGATGGAGAAAGGGCTAGATCAGGTCGAAGAGGGTGCTGTTTCATGGGTGGATCTCCTTCGGCGTTTTTATTCTACCTTTTCCAGCCGGTTGGAGACAGCCAGGCAGAATATGGAGTCTGTCAAGGCAAATGGCGTTGCCACAGAGATAAAGTGTGACAAGTGTGGTGCCCCTATGGTGATAAGGTATGGAAAGACCGGTGAATTCCTCGCCTGTTCGGCATTTCCAAAGTGCAAACACACCAGTAATTTCACCAGGGCATCGGATGGTACTATTGAGCTTGCCTCTGACGAGGTCCATGTGACAGAACATGTCTGCAAGAAGTGCGGCAGGCCCATGATCAAGAAAAGGGGCAGATATGGAGAGTTTCTGGCATGTTCTGGATATCCGGAATGTAAGAATACCATGCCTATTCCTACAGGGGTTTCCTGCCCAAGGGAGGGGTGCAGCGGCGAGTTGGTGCAGAAGGCAACCAGGAGGGGTAAGGTCTTTTATGGGTGCAGCAATTATCCATCTTGTGATTTTGCCATTTGGGACAAACCGGTAAATGAAGAGTGCCCCAGTTGTGGATCACCTTATCTGTTGGAAAAAAAGACCAAATCCGGTGAAAGGGCACTCAAGTGCCCAAGAAAGGGTTGTCCCTATACCAAGTCACTGAAATCAAAGAGGTAATTTGGGTGACAAAAAATAAAGGTCAGATAGGCAAATTTTTTTTAGATTTTTCTTGCACATTTTTGGAATGTAGGCTATAAATCTCAGGCCTTGCTGATGAGGCGAGATGACTGCGGCGCCAGCCGCCAAGAGATCATAGGGCGAGAAACATGCTGCTATCATCTCTACCTCAGGCGATTTGAAGAAAAGCTATTGACAGTGAGGCGGTTAGTAGTTACAGTTTCTTTCGCACTTTTGAAAAAGCCGATCTTTGAAAACTGAATAGCGTCTGGCGGGTGCCAAACATAATCAAAGCTCAAGTAGCCGATTTCGGCTTTAATTCAATTTAAACTTGAGGGTTTGATCCTGGCTCAGAATGAACGCTGGCGGCGTGCCTAACACATGCAAGTCGTACGAGAAATTCTGCCTTCGGGCAGAAGAGTAGAGTGGCGCACGGGTGAGTAACGCGTAGGTAATCTACCCCTGAGTCTGGGATAACCTCGCGAAAGCGGGGCTAATACCGGATAATATAAGCAGGAGGGATCTTGTTTATCAAAGGTGGCCTCTCCTTGGAAGCTACCGCTTGGGGATGAGCCTGCGTCCAATTAGCTAGTTGGTAGGGTAATGGCCTACCAAGGCAACGATTGGTAGCTGGTCTGAGAGGATGATCAGCCACACTGGAACTGGAACACGGTCCAGACTCCTACGGGAGGCAGCAGTGAGGAATATTGGACAATGGGGGAAACCCTGATCCAGCGACGCCGCGTGGGCGATGAAGGCCTTCGGGTCGTAAAGCCCTGTTTAGAGGGAAGAAATCAGTGAGGCAATAATACGTCTCGCTGTTGACGGTACCTCTGCAGAAAGCACCGGCTAACTCCGTGCCAGCAGCCGCGGTAACACGGAGGGTGCGAGCGTTGTTCGGAATCACTGGGCGTAAAGCGGGTGTAGGCGGTCTATCAAGTCAGATGTGAAAGTCCAGGGCTCAACCCTGGAAGTGCATCTGAAACTGTTAGACTTGAGTACTGGAGAGGGAAGTGGAATTCCTGGTGTAGGGGTGAAATCCGTAGATATCAGGAGGAACACCGGTGGCGAAGGCGACTTCCTGGACAGATACTGACGCTCAGACCCGAAAGCGTGGGGAGCAAACAGGATTAGATACCCTGGTAGTCCACGCCCTAAACGATGGGTACTAGGTGCAGGGGGTAT
>Ga0256833_1000376_pt1 | contig 35557 bp, 42 predicted proteins | sample 356284metaG_FD_190535 | JGI IMG/M metagenome (GOLD analysis project Ga0256833, IMG submission 190535) | Hydrothermal vent microbial communities from Mid Atlantic Ridge, Atlantic Ocean - 356-284 | ecosystem: Environmental > Aquatic > Marine > Hydrothermal vents | place: Atlantic Ocean: Mid... | reverse complement strand
CCTTCTTCGCTCCCCGCCATACCTCCCGGCCAACCGTAGTAAGCTGCATCCGTGGGGACCTCCTCTCTCCTGGAGTGGTCCCCACATTCTTATCGATTCGGTCTCACATGTGTCTGTCCGGGTTCACCGCCACGTGCGGGCACTGCGCTAGGATGGGGGCGTGGAGCTATTGGTGGTGGTGCCCCATCCCGACGACGAGGTCTTCGGCGCGGGGGGTGTGCTCTACGAGGCCGCCCTTCGCGGCTGGAGCACCGGGCTGATCACGCTCACCCGTGGCGACCAGGGGCGCGACCTGGGGCTGTGCGTCCGCGAGGAGCTGCCCCGCGTGCGCGAGGAAGAACTCAGGCGCGCCGCCGAGATTCTGCGGGTGGGGCACCTGGAGGTCTACGGTTACCCCGACAAGGGCCTGGGCGAGCACCCCGAGGCCGCCGAGCTATTGGCGGAGCGCTTTGGCGAGCTGAGGCCCGAGCGCATCGTGACCTTTCCGCCCAACGGCCTCAACCGCCACCCCGACCACGTGGCCACCCACCGCTGGACCGTGGAGGCGCTCGAGCGCTACGGCGCGTCGGTGAAGCTCTACTACTACGCGCCCCCTCGTCCCTACCCCGGCCTGCGCGAGGGCTGGCTGCCGCCCACCCACTTCGTGCCGCTCGAGCGCGCGACGCTGGCGGTGAAGATGCGGGCAATGGCCCAGCACCGCACCCAAGCGCTCTCGGTGCTCAAGATGCTGGACAGCGCCGCCGAACGGCTCATGGAGGAGACCTTCCACCTCGCGGGCTACCAGGGGGCGGCGCGCACCGGGCTGGACTGACGATGCGGCTGCGCATGCTCGACCACACCGCCGACGTGGGGTTCGAGGTGGAAGCCGGCAGCCTGGCCGCACTCTTCGAGGGCGCAGCGAAGGGTCTTTTGGAGGTCATGTTCGAAGGGCCGCTGGAAGCGGAGTCGGGTGACGAGCGCCGGTTGCGGCTTGAGGCGGAGAGTCTGGAAACGCTGCTAGTGCGCTGGCTCGACGAGCTGGCCTACCTGGTGCAGACCCGGGGCGAGGTGCCGCTCGGAACCGAGGTTTCGCTGGACCACACGCCCGCGGGCTGGCGGCTCGAGGCCCGGCTCGCGACCGTGCCCTTCGACCGCGTCGCGAACCGCTTCGCCGGCGAGGTCAAGGCCGCCACCTACCACGGCCTCGAGATAGAACAGACAGGCGGCCGCTACCGGGCCCGGGTGATCCTGGACGTGTGAGGGGGTGTGAGAAGTCATCGTGGACGTCTCGTTCGTGCAGGAAGACCGCTACACCTTTCGCATTCCCCGGCAGGGAAAGATGCGCACCGACGCCGTATTCTTCGCCTCGAAGCCGATCCTGGCGCAGCTCGAACGCGAGGACTACGCCTCGCTGGTGCAGCTAATGAACGTCGCCACCCTGCTGGGCATCGTCGGGCCGGCGCTGGCGATGCCCGACCTCCACTGGGGCTACGGCTTCCCCATCGGCGGGGTGGCTGCCTTCGACCCCGCGGCCGGCGGGGTGGTGAGCCCTGGCGGCGTGGGGTTCGACATCAACTGCGGGGTGCGGCTCCTGGCCAGCGGGCTCGAGCGCCGCAACCTGGAGCCGCGCAAGGCCTGGCTGGCCGACCGCCTTTACGAGCACGTGCCCGCCGGCGTGGGTTCCCGGCGGCGCGACCTCAAGCTGAACCGCAAGGGCCTGGCGCGGGTACTGGCCGAGGGCGCGGGCTGGGTGGTGCGGCAGGGCTGGGGCGAGGCGGGCGACCTGGAGTTCATCGAGTCGGGCGGGCGGCTCGAAGGCGCCGACCCGGGCCGCGTCTCCGAGCGCGCCTACGAGCGGGGTCTGCCGCAACTCGGCACCCTGGGCTCGGGAAATCACTTTCTCGAAGTCCAGTACGTCGAGAAGATCTACGACCCCGAGGTGGCCGCCGTCTTCGGCCTCGCCGAGGACCAGATCACCGTCCTGATCCACACCGGCTCCCGCGGCCTGGGCCATCAGGTGGCCCAGGACTACGTCCAGCGCTTCCTCCAGTCCGCGCCTAGATACGGCATCGAGCTTGTGGACCGGCAGATGGCCGCCGCGCCCATCGAAAGCCCCGAGGGCCGGGCCTACCTCGCGGCCATGGCGGCCGCGGCCAACTACGCCTTCGCCAACCGCCAGCTCATTACCCACTACGTTCGCGCCGCTTTCGAAGCCACCGGCTTCGCCCCGCGCGACCACGCCCTGCGGGTGGTCTACGACCTGGCCCACAACAATGCCAAGTTCGAGACCCGCCGCGGTCGCCGCCTGCTGGTCCACCGCAAGGGGGCGACCCGCGCCTTCGGTCCCGGCGCGCCCGACCTGCCCGCGGCCTACGCCACCGTGGGCCAGCCAGTGCTGGTGCCGGGCGACATGGGGCGCTACTCTTACGTGCTCGTAGGCACTAAGGAGGCGATGGAAAAGAGCTTCGGCTCCAGCTGCCACGGCGCCGGGCGGGTGCTCAGCCGGGCGAAGTCGAAAAAGCAAGTGCGCGGGCGCGACCTGGTGCGCGAGCTGGCGGAACGGGGCATCGAGGTGCGCGCCACCAGCCGGCGCACCGTGGCCGAGGAGGCCCCCGAGGCCTACAAGGACGTGGCCGAGGTGGTGCGGGTGGTCGAGGGCGCCGGCCTGGGCCGGGCGGTGGCGCGGCTGAGGCCGCTCGTCTCGGTAAAAGGTTAGTCAGACAAGAAAGCACCCCGGACGCGCCCGGGGTGCGCGGTTGCAAGCGAAGACGCTAGCCCTCCTGCGGCCCCTTCCACAAGAGCCGACCGCAGCTGGGGCAGCGCACCACCTGCTGGCCCTGGTAGACGCGCTGGGCCACGTGGGTGGGCAGCTGCACGCTGCAGGCGCTACAGCGGTAGACCCCGCCATGGGCGATCACGAGGGCGACGCCCATCCCCTTGCGGGCCCGACGGATGGCCTGGTACTCGCGCAGGAGGTTCTTAGGAATGCTAGCGGCCATCTCCTCGCGCTTGGCCAGCTTGTCTTGGTACTCAGCCTCAAGCCCAGCCACGCGCTCGGCGTTCTGCGCCTCCAGCGTCTCCAGCTCGGGCTTGACCTGCGCCATCTCTTCTTCCAGCGCCTGGATCTTGGCCGCGAGCTCGTCCATCTCCTCGAGGATGGGCATGGTGAGCTCGGTCAGCTCGTCGATGCGGGTGGAGAGCTGCTGGATGCGGTTTTCGAACTGCGTCTGCTCGCGCACGCTCGAGGACTGCATCTGCTCGTCCTCGGCCTGCTTGCGCTTGGCCATGAGGTCTTTGATCTCGAGGTCGTTCTGCTTGTATTCGCGCTGCAACGCCAGGTAACGCTCCTTCAGCTGCGACAAGCGCCCGGAGAGCTCGGCCCAGCGCTGGCGCACCTCCACCAGTTCCTCGGGAAGCTGCTCCTGCTGTTCCTTGATTTTGTCGAGCTCTTGGTCGCGTTCCTGAAGGGTGTACAGGTCGGCAAGGGCACCCGCAATATTCACGTCCACCATCATAACACCCCAAGGTGGCTAGGCGTCGTGACGGTTTGGACAATCGTCTGCCAACACGCAGGCGTCGCACTTCGACTTGCGCGCGGTACATACGTAGCGGCCGTGGAGGATGAGGGCGTGGTGCACGAAGACCCACTTCTCGCGGGGAAAGAACGCCTCCAGCTCGGCCCCGATCTTCTCCGGGGTCTTGGCGCGTGAAAGACAGAGCCGGTGTGCCAGCCGCGCCAGGTGGGTGTCCACGGCGATGCCTGGCACCCCGAAGGCCGCGCCCAATACCACCGTGGCCGTCTTCCAGCCCACGCCGGGGAGCGCCATCAGCGCCTTTTTGTCGCGCGGGACCTCGCCGCCGTGCTCTTCCACGAGCCTCTGCGCCAGCGCCACCAGGTTGCGCGCCTTGGTGCGAAAGAGCCCGATGCGGCGGATGAAGGGCTCCACCCCCTCGGGGGTAGCCGCAGCCAGCGCCTCGGGGGTGGGAAAGCACGCGAAAAGGGCGGGAGTGGCCTCGTTGACCGACTTATCGGTTGCCTGGGCGCTGAGCACGGTGGCCACGAGCAGCTGGAATGGGTTCTCGTGGCGCAGTTCGGTGCGGGCCTCGGGATAGGCGGCCTCCAGCTTTTTCAGGATGCGCAGGGCGCGCTCGCGCTTCTTGGCCTTGGACTCACGCGGGCAGCGCGGCTTCGCGGGCGCCATGAAGCCGATTATACTGGCCGCATGCAGCGCCCCAAGCGCGGCTTGATCGTGCGCGAGCCCTACGCCGGCTGGATCGTGGACGGCGTGAAGACCTGGGAGATCCGCAAGCACCCCACCCGCGTTCGCGGCCCCATCGGCATCATTAGTGGCGGCCGGCTCATCGGGCAGGTGGACGTGATGGGGGTGGAGGGGCCCTTCAGTGCGGAGGAGCTCGCGGCCTTCGAAGACCACCACCGCGCGGGCATGTTCCTCGAAGCGTACGCCCAGGGCAAGCCGCTGTGGGCCTGGGTGCTGGCGAACCCCGTGCGCTACCCCAAGCCGCTGCCCCTGCCCCCGCGCAAGGGCCGGATGATGTGGGCCGACCTCTCCGAGGTCGCCTGGCCCGAAGCCGGGTCCTAACGCGCCGGCGCCGCGGCCAGCACCTCCCGGAGGGCGTGGAAGGCGGGCTTGGGCCTGAGGGCGTCGTCGAAGGGTGGCGGGCGCACCGGCGCCCAGGCGCGCAACCAGGAGTACCTGTCGGCCAGCTGCCAGGTGATCACCGCCTCCACCGCCGGCACCTGCAGCACCTCGCCCAGGAAAGCGCAGTACTGCTCGGCCACCCAGGCGTCGCGGTCTCTGCTTCCTTACCCTGCCGGATCAGCCACTCATCAGAGACATCGAGCTCGGTGATGAAGACCCGGACCCCCAGCTCGCCCAGCTCGTGCACGAAGGCGGCGAAACGCGGGTAGTCGTAGGCCGCGGTCTCCTCGAAGTAGGCGTAAAAGTGGCCCTGCAGGCCGACGGCGTAAAGATCCACCCCCGCGTCCAGCAACCCCCGCACCAGCCCGACGAGCCCGCGGCGCACCACCTCGCCGACGTCGTCCATGCGCTCGGTGTGGACCTCGTTGAGCACGAGCCGGACCTCCGGGTCGTGGCGGCGCGCGAGCTCGAAGGCGCGGCGGACGTAGTCCTCGCCGTAGGCGCGGTACCAGGGGCCGTCGCGCCAGCCCCCGGGCAGGCCATGGCCCGGCCAGAAGGGCTCGTTGACCACGTCCCAGGAGTGGAGCCGGCCCCGGTAGCGGTCCACCACGCGCTCGACGTGCTCGTCGAAGACCCGGCGCACCTCGGCGAGCTCGCCTGCCTCCACCAGTGCCCACAGCCAGTCGGGGGCGCTCTCGTTCCAGATGAGGGTGTGGCCGCGGAGGGGCGCGCCGATCTCGCAGGCGAAGGACAGCATGTCGTCGCCGCCGTCGAACCACCAGGTGTCGCGGTCGGGGCGAATGGCGTCGAACTTGAGCGCCCAGTCGGTGGTCAGGATCCCGACCTGCCGACGGTAGAGCTCGGCATAGGCGAGGTCGTCGTAGTGTAGGCCGCGGGAACGCGCCGCGGCCGCAAGCGTCTCCTCGGCCGGCGTCTCGGCCGCCCGGCAGCCGGCGAGCAGGCCAAACGCCGCCGCGCCGCGCCCTTGAGGAACGCCCTTCTGTGCATGGATCAATTTTATGAAACGGTCAGGACCTGTGCTCGGCGGGCTCGGACCAGACCGAGCCGTAGCCCACGTAGACAATGCGGTCGGGCTCGAGCGCCTGCCGCGCCTCCTTACGGTGGCTGCTGATCACCAGGGTGATTCCCACCTCGCGGGCCAGATTGGAGAGCGCCCGCGCCACCCGACGCGCGTTGGTACCGTCGAGGTGGGCGGCGAACTCGTCCACGATGAGCAGATCCGGCCGGCCCGCCAGCAACACGGCCAGACGAAGGCGCTCGCGCTGGCCGGTGGAAAGCTGGTCGGGCCGCGCGCGCCAGAGGATGGCGTCGGCGAGCCCCATCCGCGCCAGCAGCTCGGCAGCGGCGGCCACGTCCTGCAAACGCCGCGCCACCCGTTCCAGAATGGCTTCGTCCCCCAGGTCGGGCTCGGCCACGCCGGGCAGGTAGGCCTCCACCCGCCCCTCGGGGCCGTCCACCCAGCCGGCGTCGGGGAGCTCGTCCCACAGCAGGCGCAGCAACGTGGTCTTGCCCGCCCCGCTCGCCCCCCACAGCAGGTAGACCCCGCCCGGCTCGATGCGCAGCTTCACGCCGCGCAACACCTGGCGCTCCACGCGCCGGCGCACCGCTCCGAAGGCCTTGAGCAACTGTCGCACCTCGGGCGCCAGGGCGTCGAGGTCGAGTACGCTGACGTAGGCCTTGTCCACGCCCCGGAAGACCACCGGCCCGGCGAGGCCGCTCACCTTGGGGTAACGCGAGCGGTAGAGCCGGCCGCCGTACTCCTGGGCCAGGGGGTCGGTCTGCAAGAAGCGGCGGATGAGGGTCGCGGCGTGGTCGTCGAGCGGGTAGGCGAGCACCGGACGGCCGGAAGCGGTGTCCCAGAGGTAGCGAAAGCCGGCGCGCTCGAAGAAGGGATGGTAACGGGCCATCATGGCCACGGTGCAGACCAGCCGCTTGTCGCGGCGCGTATCGGGCACGGCGCGCTCCTGGGCCCACTCGAGCGCCGCCCGCAACAGGCGCACGCCCAGCCCGTCGGCCCGGTAGTCGGGGTGGATCACCACCCGCGCCACCCGCGCCGCCGCCACGTCCACCCGGTCGAGGGCCTCCTGCGCGACCTCCTCCCAGCGCCGTCCCCGCGGCTGCAACCCCTTGAGGTCGAAGGTGGGGTGGATCCAGTCCTCAGGGAAGACGCGCTCACGTATGCGCGGCTCCACCCCGCCCGGGACGCGCCGGTGCATGGCTGGCAGCGGCGGATCTAGGCGCAGGTAACCCACCACCTCGGGCTCGAAGGGGAGGCGGTCGACGAGCTCCATCACCAGGAACCGGCTCGCCGGGGTGGAGCCGCGGATCTCGAGCAGGCGCCCCTCGCCGCTATCGCAGCGGGGCTTGCTGTTGGCGTAGCGGCGGCTGCCGTCGGGGCAGCGCCACACCGCCACGGCGTCGTGGTCGGAGGCGTAGTGGTACTGCTCGAGCGCGACGATGGCCTCGTAGTCCTGCTCGTAACGCGCCTCGCGGATGCGCAGCCGGTAGGCGTAGAGCTCCTTCGCGTAGACGCCGCCGCGGGGGTGCTGCACCTCGCGGTCCCACAGCGGCCAGACCACCCGACCTTCGCGCTCGAGCACGTAGTCGTCGAACTCGAGTACCGAGCCGCCCGCGCCCGCGCGCAGGCGCAGCCGCACCACGTCGCCCGGGCGCAGCCAGCGCGCCGCGTCCCCGGTCATGCGCAGGGTGGGCCCGCCAGCGAGGTCGACCTCGCTAAACCAGCGCCAGTAGACCCGCCGTGCGGCGACGCGGCGTTCCATAGACCCAGCCTACCGCGCCGCGCGGCCGCGCGGCGCGGTCAAAGCACACCCACCGGCCCTGGGCCAGCGGGCGGGAAAGCGCGCTCAGTACGCCTTGGCGAAGAGGACCCGCTTGCCGTAGGCGCTGGGCTTGCCGCAGCGCACGCAGACGCCCTCTTCTTCGGGGAAGTCGAAGGGGATGACGCGGGTGGTGGCCTTGGTTTCTTCCTGGATCGCCTTCTCGCAGGCAGCATCGCCGCAGTGGAAGGCGGCGGCGAAGCCCCGCTCGACCTGCTCCTTGAAGGCGTCGTAGTCGTCTACCTTTTCGACGTGCTCCTCGCGGAAGGCGAGCGCCCGCTCGTAAAGCGCGCGGTGGAAGCCCTCGAGCCGCTCGGGCAGCAGCCCCGGCAGGTCGCGCAGGCCAATGAACTCCTTCTCACCCCCCAGCCGGCTCTTGAGCACCGCGTGGCCGGCCTCGACGTCGCGGGGGCCGATCTCGATCCGCAGCGGCACGCCCCTCAGCTCCCACTCGTTGAACTTGTAACCGGGGCTGTACTGGTCGCGGTCGTCGAGGTGGACGCGCACGCCGGCGGCGCGGATCTCGCGCTCGAGCTCCCGGGCGGGCTCGAGCACCACCTCACGGGTGTTCTTGCGGTAGATGGGAACGATGACCACCTGAATCGGGGCCAGCTTAGGCGGCAGGATTAGGCCCTGGTCGTCGCCGTGGGCCATGATGATCGCCCCGATCATCCGGGTGGAAAGCCCCCAGGAGGTGGTCCAGACGTACTTTTCCTCCAGGTCTTGGTCCTGGAAGGTGATCTCGAAGGCCTTGGCGAAGTTCTGACCCAGAAAGTGGCTGGTGCCCGACTGCAGAGCCTTGCCGTCGCGCATCACCGCCTCGATGGTGGTGGTGTAGACGGCACCGGCGAACTTCTCCTTTTCGGTCTTCATGCCCTCCCAGACCGGGATGGCGGCGTAGTCGCGGGCCAGCTTGGCGTAGACGCCCAGCATCCGCCGGGTTTCCTCCTCGGCCTCCTCGCGGGTGGCGTGGGCGGTGTGGCCCTCCTGCCAGAGGAACTCGGTGGTGCGCAAGAAGGGGCGCGGCCGCTTCTCCCAGCGCACCACGTTGGCCCACTGGTTCATCAACACCGGCAGGTCGCGCCAGCTGGTGATCCACTTCGACCACATGTAGCCGATCACCGTCTCGCTGGTTGGCCGCACCGCCAGCGGCTCCTCCAGCTCCTCGCCACCGGCGTGGGTGACCACCGCCAGCTCAGGGGCGAAACCCTCGACATGCTCGGCCTCCTTTTGCAAAAAGCTCATGGGGATGAAGAGTGGAAAGTAGGCGTTTTCGTGCCCGGTCTCCTTGATCATCCGGTCGAGCTCGCGCTGCAGGTTCTCCCACAGGGCGTAGCCGTAGGGACGCATGACCATGGTGCCGCGCACCGGACCGTAGTCCACCAGCTCGGCCTTCTGGATGACGTCGATGTACCACTGACTGAAGTCTTGCGATTGCGGCGTTACGCCTTGCTCCTTCGCCATAGGGCCCATCCTAACCCGACGACCGCCCGGCTACGGCCGCGCGCGCAGGCGCAGACGCACCGGGTTGTGGTCGGAGTTGGCGAAGTCCAGATCGTGGGTGCGCACCTCCAGCACCTCGACGTTGGGACTCACCAGGAAGCCGTCGATCACGGTCACGTAGTTCTCGCCCGGGCTCCAGGGCCGGCCCACCGAGCGGTCGGTGGGCACCCGGGCGTCGTAGGCCCAGGTCCAGCCCGCCGGCGTCCAGTCGTCTGGGAAGGGCAGGTAGAACTCAGGGCGCGGCTCGGTGTGGGTGAAGGTGGTGTCCGAGCCCACCCCGGGCAGGATCAGGTTCCAGTCGCCGCCCACGACCACGTAGTTCTAACGGGTCATGACCTCCTTGATGTAGCCGAACTGTTGCTCGCGCAGCTGGCCGGCGTCGAAGGCGGAGTTGTGGGTATTGATGAGGACCCACTCGCGCCCGTCCGGAGCGGGGATGCGCTCGAGGATGAAGCAGCGATCTAGCTGGACGAGTTGTACTAAAAAGTTGTACTCGCCCAGCAGCGCGTGGCGCTCGACCGTGGTCGGCCGCCAGCGCGAGAGCGTCATCTGGCCGGCCACCACCCGTCCCATCGGGCTCACCGGCGGCACCGGCACAAAGGCGACGTCGTAGTTCTTGGCAAAGACCCAAGCGTAACCGGGCAGCGCCTCGGAATCGCCTCCACCTCGTTCACGTAGTACACGCGTTTGGAGCCGCGGTCCACCTCCTGCAGCATCACCACGTCGGCCGGGTGGCGCTGGAGATAGCCGGTGATACCGGCCAGGTAGCGCCGCACCTAGCCAGGGCTGGGCCAGCCGTGGCTGCCGCCGTCGAGAAAGAAATCCTGCTCAGCACCGAGACCGGCGTAACCCACGTTCTAGGTGAGCAGGCTTAGCTTCGCCGGCGTCCCCTGCTCGCCCGTTCCCCGGACCTGCAAGCTGACCACCTGGGGCGGCTTGTAGTCGGTAGCCCAAAGCCACAAGGCGAGCCCACCGAACGCGAGCAACGCCAGGACTACCAGCCCCAGCAAACCAGCGAGCGCGCCTCACGTAAGCCATGCCCCATGCTAGCTGGCCCGGGAGGCCGTCCGCCCCTCCCGCACCCAGAGGTAGCCGGCCACTGTCAGGGCCGCGCCCAAAGCCATCACCGGAAAGACGGCCCGGAGGCCGAAGCCGGCGGCCACCACGCCGCCGAGCGGAGGGCCCACGAGGCCACCCAGGTCCCAGCTGGCGGTAAAGAGGCTGAACGCCGATCCCCGCAGCTCGGGGCGGGCGGCGCGGGTGACGGCAACGATGTTGGCGGGTAGGTAGAGCCCCGCTCCCGCGCCCATAAAGAATCCGGCCACAAAGGCCAGCGGTGGCAGCGGCAGAAACCAGAGCAGGAAGAGCCCGAAGGTGGCGCTCACGAACCCCGCGAGCGCCACCTGCCCGGCCTCGAAGCGGTCGGCCAGGTAGCCCGCGGGCAGCCGGAAGATCACCGAGACGAGGCTGTAGAAGGCCAGGAACGTACCCACCCAGGCTGCGCGGTAGCCGGCCCCGTCGAGCACGAGGGGATAGAAGGTCTGCAAGGCAGCGAAGACCGCCGCGAACCCGGCGTTGGCCAGGGTGGGCGCGAGAATGCCCCGGTCGCGCAGAACCGCGCCAAAGTTGGCCCACCAGGGGTTGGCCGAAGGAGTGTCGAGCGTCTCGGGCACGCCCCAGGTAAAGACCGGTATCCAGACCAGCTGCACCAGCAAGACCAGCACCCACACCGCTGTAAAGCCAAAGTAGTCCACCAGGAAGCCGCCCAGAGCGGTGCCGCTCATCACCCCGATGCCCAGGATCAGGTTGCGGGTGCCCATGACCCGGCCCACCGCGTGCTCGGGCACCAGATCGCTGGTCATGGCCAGCGAGCTGGGGGCGAAGAGCGCCATCGCCGCACCCTGCAAAAAGCGCCCTACGAGCACGAAGGTCAGGGGGCCAAGGTAAAAAAGGCCCGAGAGCGCGCCCAGCGTCAGCCCAATCAGACTCGGCTTCTTGCGGCTCCAGCCGTCCGAGGCCCATCCACCGAAGGGGCGCAACGCCAGACCCGCGAGCGGCATAAGCGCCACCGCTCAACCGATCCAGGCCTCGCCGAGGCCCTGCGCCTTGAGGTAGAGCGGCAACGTGGGCACGGTCAGGCCGTAAGCCAGAAAGAAGAAAAACGTGGCGAGGTGCAGGTTCCAGACGGCGCGCACGAACCCAGCTTACCGCGAAACTGACCGGCCGGTCAGCCGCCGCTGGGGCAGAATGGCAACATGACCGCCCGTCAGGCCACAGCCCTGGCCACCTTCGCCCACCTCGCCCGGAACCCGGCGCTACGGCGCACACGCCCAGTGCTCGCCGGCACCTTTCCGTTGGGGTTGGACGTGGCGGCGAGCGACCTCGACGTGATTTGTGAGGCGCACGACCCCGCCCGCTTCGCGGACCGGTTGGCCCGCGCCTTTGGCCACCGACCCAGCTTCCGCCTGTGGCTGCGAAGCGTGGACGGTCTGCCCACGGTGGTGGCCCGCTTTCGGGAAGCGGGTCTTCCCGTAGAGATCTTCGCCCAAGCGCGACCGACGCACGCCCAGCGAGCAGTGCGGCACCTGCGTGCAGAGGCCCGCCTGCTCAAGCTTCACGGTGAACCGCTGCGCCTGTGCGTGCGCGCGCTTAAAGCCCAGGGCATCAAGACAGAGCCAGCCTTCGCCAGTTGCCTAGGGCTCGAGGGAGACCCCTACCTAACCCTGCTCGATTTGGATCGCGCCTCGGACGCAGCGCTGCGCCTTCTCTCCATTCAAGACCATACGCGCGTGTGGGCTCACCCCCAAGCAGCCGACCCTTTATAGTGCATAAAGATGGATTCCGCGAGCTGGAGCGCCCTCGTTCTCGCCGCCTTCGCCCTGGCCTTCCTGGGCACGGCCGCGCGCGCCCTGGCCTGCCGCGAGTCCCGCTGCACCCGCGCCCTCGGCATCACCCTCTTCTCGCTCGTGGTGGTGTTGCTCGTCGTTGTGACCGCGCCCATCGCCACAGGGCACCTCGACCCCACTGCGCTGCCGGTTTGGGTAACCAAGGGGCTGGGGTCGTTCCTGGGGCTCTCGGCGGCGGCTGCGGCCTTCGCTTACCTGGCGGCGCTGGTGCGCAACGAAGAAGGCGTCTGAGCCGGCCAAGCACAACCGGCGGAGCCTTTTGGACTCCGCCGGTTCGTCCGAAATGGGTTATTTCCCCTTGCCGTTCACCTCGCGCTGGTGGGGCATGGGGATGTACTGCACGCTCGGCTTGTTTCCGCGCGGCTGGGGGTAGAGATCCATGAGCTCATAGACCTCTTGGGGCATCTCGGTGCTCACCGGCAGGCCAAAGCCCCGAGCCTGGGCCACGTCGATGGGGTAGTCGTGCGTCCAAGTCCCCTGGCTGAGGGTGGTCGCAACGTCCTCCACCCGATCGTCGGGCACCGTGCCCTTGAGCAGACCGACCACGGTTTCCTTCACCTGCTTGAGTGCCTTCTTGGAGACGTCGGCCAGGATCAGGGTCTCGTCGTCTACGTCTTTCACGTCCTTCATCTCGAGCACCTTGACGATCGAAGCCGCCGGCTTGTTGCCCAGCTGCGGATCCACCGGCCCCAGCACCGCGTTCTCGTCCATCACGATCTCATCGGCGCCGAGGGCGATCAGCGTGCCACCCGACATGGCGTAGTGGGGCACGAAGACGGTCACCTTGGCCGGGTGGCGCTTTAGCGCCTCAGCGATCTGCTCGGCTGCGAGCACCAGCCCGCCGGGTGTGTGCAGGATTAAGTCGATGGGAACGTTCTTATCGGTCATCCGGATGGCCCGCAGCACCTGCTCGGAGTCGTCGATGTCGATGTAGCGCGCCAGCGGGATACCCAACATGCTGATGGCTTCCTGCCGGTGAATCAGGGTGATGACCCGGCTCTTGCGCTTCTTCTCCATCTCGGCCATCTTGCGCGAACGGGCGGCGTAGAGGGCCTGTTGCTGAAAGTACGGGCTCATCATCGAGAAGATGACGAAGAGCCAGAAGAGTTGGGTAATCCAGTCGCCGTTGTTCACTTGCGCACCTCCTAGAAGCCGTACTCGCGGTACCAGAACGGCTCGTCTTTGTAAGGCCTGCGGGGTCTGAGGACCAGGGTCAGCAGGTAGCCCACGGCAAAGCCGCCCACGTGGGCCCACCAGGCCACCCCCGGCAGCCCCAAGAGCCCGTAGAGCACCTGTATGAGAACCCAGTAGCCGATGAGAAAGGCTGCGGGCAGCCAGAAGAAGATGGGCGGCAGGGGCCACAATAGCGTGAGCACCCACGCCCGCGGAAAGAGGACGAAGTATGCACCCAAAACACCCGAGATCGCCCCCGAGGCGCCAATCATGGGCACCGTGCTATGCGGCAGGAAGAAGGCCTGGGTGAGCGCCGCGCCGATACCGGCGAGCACGTAGACAGTCAGGTAACGCCCCGTGCCCAGGCGCGCCTCCACCGCTGGCCCGAAGACCCAGAGGAACCACATGTTCCCCAGGATGTGCTCGAAGCCGCCGTGCATGAACATGCTGGTGAAGATATGCCAAAACTGCCCGCCGGGGTCGGCGAAAAAGGCCTTGGGAATGAAGCCGTACTGGTAGACGACCCACTGAAAACCCTGCGGCCCGAGGCTCACCTGCCAGAAGAAGACCGCGACGTTCATGGCGATCAGCAGACGGGTCACCAGGGCGGGGCCGTGGTGGTTGATCGAGTCACGAATGGGAAACACCTACGTGCGCTCCTTTCGTAGCACCAGCCACCCCAGGGCGCGCCGGCGCTTGGGAAGGTAGCATACCCGCCGCGGGAACGGGCGTGCGCGGAAACGGCGTTCGAGCACGCCCTCCACGCCTAGCCGCGCCAGCGCAAGCAGCGTGCCGCCGTAGCCTTCGGGCGTCCAGTAGCCCACCCGCAAGGGCCATGGTTCGCTCTTGAACACCCAGCTCTTGAGCTCGTGGTAGGCGCCCTCAGCCTCGGGCCGGAGCGGAATAACGGCCTCGGCCTCGGCGCTCGCCAGCGCCTCGGCGTAGCTGCGGGTGGCCGCCGCCAGCCAGGTCTCGAGCGCCCGCGGCAGGACCCCCGACCAGGGCACCACCCCCTCGAAAAGCTCGAGCTCCACCTCCTCGGCCTGGCCGCTCACTAGGTCGAGCCGCAATACCCGGCGCGAACGCACGCCCTCGAGCGGCAAGTCGTCGGGACGGATGGCGTCGAGCTCGGGTTCGCGCTCGAGCAAAGCGTCCAGCATCGCCCCGGCGAGCCCCCGGGCGTCTCCCTTATAGCCGTGCTGGACGAGCCGCCGCACCTCGGCCGCGAAACCCTCGTCGCGGCGAGCCGCGTAGGCCAGGGCCGCGTCGAGGAAGGCCTGGCGCAGCGCCTCTCCGGGAAGGTAGGCCACGCCCGACCGCCGGGGAAAGCCTTGCGGCCCCCCGGCGATCGGGCTCCAGGTCTCGAGCAGCACCGTCAGACCTGCTTAAGGAAGACCTCGGGGAACTCGAAGAGCACCCGCTCGCGGTTGAGCTCCGGGGCCTCCTGGTAGACCACCGAGGCGTAGCCGGCCGCCTCGAGCCCCCGGTAGACCTCCTCGGCCACCTCGCGGTCCACGCCCAGGTGGTGCTGGATGAACTCGTAGACCTCCTCCAGGGCTTCGTCCTCCTTGCCCACGAAGTCGTCCCACTCGCCCTTCACGATGTGCGCCAGCTCGGCGAAGGAGACCGACTTGCTGGTGAAGACCCAGCGGGGGCTGACGCCGGGCAGGTGGTGGGCGTAACCCTCGTCCTCGAGGCGGCTCGCCCAACGCACGGCGTCGGCGTGACTCAGCCCCGCCTTTATGAAGAGCGTCACCAGCGCGTCGCGCTCCCCCACTAGGCCATAGGGGTAGTGCTCGACCAGGTAGCGGGTCAGCGCGGTCACGTCACCCCGTTCCAGCAAGGCCTTGATCTGCTCCAGTTCGCTCATGGTCCCCTCCTACTCCAGTTCCATTAGGCCGTGCACGTCCTCGCCCGGGTTCATCTTCTCGGCGGCCTCAAGGAGCAGCAGCCCCGCCTCGTTGACCGAGTTGCGCCCCACGAAGCCCGCAGCACGCGCGGCCTCGAGCGCGTTGTCGAAGACGTCCTTGGGTAGGCCGCTGTACTCAAGCGCCTCCTCGACGTTGCGCGGGAGGATGCGCACCCGCTTCTCCTTGACGTAGAGGCTGCCCACGGCCCGCAGGGCCTCGATGAGCCGGAAGACGATCGGGTTCACCGGGTTGCCGAACCCCTCGGGCACGCCCGCGAGGGCGCGGTCGAGCAGCTCGCCGGCTTCGGTCTCGACCACGTTGCCGTCGGGCAGGCGGTCGATGAGGTGGCGCGCCTCCAGCTTCTCCAGCGCCCAGCGGATGCGCTCGCGGTCGAGCTTCTTCTCGAGCGCCGCGTAGACCTCCTCCTCGCTCAGGCCGCGCGCCGGGATGGCGTGGAAGACCATGAGCTCGTACTTCGAAAGGTGCGGTAAGCGCTCCGAGTGCTCAGCCAGCTGGGCGTAGAAGAGCCCCGAGCGGGTGGGCTCGGTGCTGCCCACCAGTCCCTGCTCGCGCGCCTCGTTCCACCAGGCGTAGCCGGGCGCCGAGAAGCTGCGCCGCGTCATGGTGATGGCCTTGACCGCGGTCGCGCTCACGCCGCGGCGCTGCTGCTTTTGATCGTCGAGTACGAGCTCGCCCCACTCGGTAAGGTAGAAGACCTCCTTGCCCTTCTCGTCCTCGCCGGTCTCGATCAGGCCAAACGACTCGAGTCCGAGAAGTGCTTCGCGCAGGTCAAAGTTCTCGTCGTACCAGCGGGCCAGGTCCGCCGCGCCCTGGAACTTCTCGGCGATGAGCCGAAACTTCTGGGGCATCTCGTCCAGCTTGCGGCCGTACTTTTCAAGCAGTGCCTTGTACTCGGCCACCTTGCGGTCGATCATCGCCCGCCGGAGCACCTCGAAGGTGGGACGCTCCTCGGGGTTGGTCTCGGTGGCCTTCTGCCACTGGGCCGCGATCTGGTCGAGCACCTCGGCCTCCTCGGCCTCGATTGCAAAGCTCCAGACCTCAGCGCGCACGCCGCCCTGCCACAATCGCAGCGCCTCGAGCGCCCACTCGCCCGCGGGCAGCAGCTCACCGGCCGGCCCCACGTAGCCCAGCGCCTGCAGCGTGGCCAGGCCGGCCTCGGTGGCCTCGCCGGTGTCCACATAGTCGGCCAGGGCCCAGAGGATGTCCGAGGTGAAGACGTCGCCCTCGCCCCAGCCGCCGGTGGCCAGCGCCTTCTTGACCGCCTGACCCAGCGCAGTGAATGCGAAGACGTCCGAGCTGGGTACCGAGTAGGCGATGATCCGCATCGCTTCGAGCCGGTGCTCGTCGTGCGCCGGGGTGGGCAGCTCGCTCGCCGGCGCGGGGCCCAGCGGCAGCTTGCGCACGGCATCGGCCAGCGCCGCGTCGATCTCGAGACCGGGCTCGGCGGCGCGGTAGATCTCCAGCACCCGATGGCCGGCGTCGGAGAGCGTCACGTACTCCTTTTTGGTCTCGCGGTCGCGCACCCGCACCGCCAGGCCGCGCTCCATCAGCGGCTCGAACGCCAACGGCCCCACGCGCCCGGCGCGCTCGGCCGCCTCGAGCATGGCGATGACCTCGCTCCCGATCCAGCGCCAGCCCTCAGCCCAGGCCTCGGGCTTGTCGAGGCCGTGCCCCTCGAGCACCACGTACTCGCCTCCGGCCTCATCCTCCGACTCCGACCAGGCCGCGGGGCCCTGTTCGTAGAGCTCGCGCAGAAGCAGGGCGAGCTCCCGCCCCAGGTAGGTCGGCACCAGCCGGACCGGCGTACTGAAGCGCGCCAAGCCGGCGAGCTCGAGCTCCACGAAGGTGGGCTCGTCCACCTCTTCGAGCGGGGTGTAGGGCTTGTTCGCTTCCTCGTCCGCCAGTAGGCGCTCGAGCGCCACTGCGTGTTGCTTTTTTATCACCATCTTGGCTTCCTCCTATCTTCAGTCTAGTCCAGCGCCGCTAGCAGACCCTCCACGTGCTCGGCCAGCGAGACGTCGAGCAGGCGGATGGTCGGCAGCAGCCAAGTCACCACGTAACGGTCGTCGCCGTCCTTGTTCTTGCCGAAGTAGACCAGGGTGAAGCGCCCCACGCCGGCGCGCTTCTTGAGCGTGGCCGCACCCTCGCGCAGCGCCCGGCGCATCTTCGGCGGCAACGCCTCGAAGGGCCAGGCCTTGCCGCTGGTGCCGCGGCTCTGGATGAACTCGGTGGTGAGGCCGCTCGAGTGGAAGGCCTCGAGCAGCTTGCCCCAGCCGCGCTTCTTGAAGTAGGCGAGCAAGAGCTCCGCCGCCGGCAAGGCGAAGAGCTCGGTCACCTCGCCGCTGGGCTCGCGGTAGTAGAGCCGCGCCACCCCGCGGCGCTCCTCCTGGGTCACGCGCACGATCAGGCGGGCGCCCTTCGGCAACTCGCCCAGCACCTCGCGCACCTCGAAGCGCTCGCCGCGCTCCTCGTAAACGTCGCCCGCCTCGCGACCGTCGGCGGCATCGGCCACGAAGACGGCGGGCTCGCCCTCACGCAGCCCCTGGATCAGGTCGAACCCCCAGGCCTTGAGGCTCTTGAGTTTCACCTCGGTCTCCTGGGGGATCGGCCCCCAGACCTCGCGCACGTAGGTGTGCAGCGCCTGCTGGTGGCGGGCCGCGAGTTCTTCGGCCGTCAGCTTGCTGGCTTTCTTCTTCATCTATTCCTCCCAAAGTACGTATCAAACTCCCTTAGACATCTAACCGCAACTTGATTGAACAACCTTCTTAGTACATTTGTCAAGCTTGACGCTTAGTAACATTGATATTACCATATTCAACTGAGGTGATATGAATGAAGCAGTACCGTTCTGGCTCCGTACAATCCATCGTCCTTTGGACCCTCGTGATCGCCCTGGCGCTGGGTTTCGCGCTGGGTAGCTACAGCGCCGCCTCACGCGCCCGCGCCGCCATCGCCACCGCCGAAGCGCTGGCTGCCGGCATTCCACCCTCGCCCGTGGTCACCTCGGCGCGTTACGACAAGGCGAACGACGCCCTCGTGCTCAAGATCCTCAACCCCGGCCTGGTGCCCGTGCAGCTCATCGACCAGAGCCTGGTCTTCAAGCCGGGCGCCGCGAGCGAGCAGGAGGCCTACGCCCTCGCCGCGATTCCGCTGGGCGTCGAGGTGCCTCCGCTGGCTGAGCTCGAGGTGCAGATCAAGCTCAAGCCCGAGAGCAAGAAACTGGCTGCAGGCGACGTGCTGGCCGCCTCGGTGACCTACGCCCATCCTTATTCGAACGACCTCTACATGCTAACCCACATCTTCAAGGTGACCGAGGAGTCGGCCAAGGGTAAGGAGGTACCGGAACCGGCCCAGCCCAACCTCAACCGTCCGAAAGAGCAGGGAGGTAAGTGATGCGCTGGATTCTCGCGATCCTTTGGGGCTTGCTGCTGGCCTTCGCCGTCTGGGGGCTGGCTGTGGGCCTCATGCTGGCCACACCCCAGGAGCTGGCCGCGCTGATGGGTTTCGCGGGCTTCATGCTGCTGGCCTCGCGGCTGGTCTGGGGCTACAGCGCCCTCCTCGACTTCATCGGGGCGCTGCACCGGGGGGAAGAGCCCGACCGCAGTGTCGCCGAGGCCGCAGTACGGACGCCTCAGGCCGATACCCTACCCGCCACGGTGCTCGCCGGCTTTTGGCTGGCGGCGCTCGAGCCCTACCGCTACACCTTCTTCGCGACCTACTCGCTTCTATTGCTGATCGTGCTGGCGCTCAAGCTCTCCACGCCTCTATTGAGCGCCTGGGACTGGCTCACCGGCGGCAGCCTGATCGAGGGCGTCTTCTGGGGCGCGAGCGTGGCCGCCCTGATCGTCTGGGCGCTCTCAGCGGCGGCCGCGGCCCGGCTGCTCGAGCTCAACGCGCGCGGCACGGCCGCGAACGCCTGAGCCCAAAACGCACCGACCGGGGCGCCGCGGAAGCGGCGTCCTTCTTTAGGTCTCCTCGTCGAAAAAGAGCTCGGCCTTGATCTCGCGCTCCTCCTCCAGGTTGCCACCCAGGGCCGCACCCAGCACGCCAATCGTAGCGGTGAAGACCGCGTAACGGAGCAGGTGTTCGGTCGTGGGTGCGAGGCCCATCCAATCTTCGAGCAGCGCCCGCGGCAAGATCCAAGCTCCGGCGAACGAGAGCGCCAGCAACGCCAGCCACAGCGAGGCCATGCCCAGCCCCAACGTGCCCAGCAGCACCAGGCGGGTACGCGCCAGCTGCTCGCGCCAGGTGGATTCGCGACCCAGCCGCCCGAGGTCCTGCCCCGAAAAGATAAAAGCAGCGGCCGCCACCACGCTGAGCGCGGCCAGCAACCAGACCGCACGCCAGGAGAGGTGCGCGCCCAGCGCCCAGGCGTCGGATGTGAGCAGGAAGTAGACCACGCTCACCGCAGCCGCGGCGGTGAGCCGGCCCAAGTAAAGGGGCATTAACCAAGGCCGGTAGCCGAGGATGGCCTCACCGATGCCGCGGGCGTCCTTGATAAGGGTGCGTCCGTAAAAGGCCAGCGCCCGCCAGCGAACGCGCTGCTCCTCTAGACGGCTCGCCGCCACCTCGGCCAAGGTGCGGCGGGCCTGCTCGCGCTGCTCGGGCGGGAAGGGGCCCAGGCGCAAATCTTCGGGGTCGCCCACCGGCCGCATGGGCCCTTCAGCGTTGTGACCGAGCCCCCACAAATGCCCCAGCAGATGCAACCCCAGGACCACGGCTCGCTCCACCAGCTCGTCGCCGCTACCTAGACGACTGGTCGAGAGCACGGCCGCCTCTAGCGCCGAGCTGGGTACCCCCAAGCTGCTGGGGCCGTGGCGTGCAACGAGCTCGTTGGGCACGACGACGAGCACGTAGTCCCACCGGCGATGCAACTTTTCGGAGACGCCCAGCTCGAGCAGGTCCACCGGGTCGAGCGCGCCACGCGGCACGAAAATCCGGCGCTCCGCGGTCTCGAAGCGCCAGTCGAACTCGGGGAAGGCGGCCTGCAGGTAGGCCTCGAGCCGCCTCCGGGCAGCGGCGTAGGCGGCCAGCAGGTCGGGGTCGCGCAGGTCGGCCCCCAGCAGCCAGCCCACGACGATCTCGGGGCGCGCGCTCATGCCCTCAGTATGGCTCAACCGGTTCCGCCGCGTCGCGATGCACGGGCGGCTGCCAGCGCACCGCCAAGGTGCGGGCCACAAGCAGGAGCAGGATTCCGGCGGTCCAGCCCACCACGTCCACGGCCCCGAACTTGTGGGCGTAGAGCTGGATGATGAGCTCGCGCAAGAGGAAGATGGCGCCGGCGTCGAGGAGCACGTGGATGCGCACCCGCTCCCACTCGAAGTAGTCCACGAAGGTGCGCACCAGCTCGATGACCACCAGCAGCGTCAGCGCGTCGATGATGAGGGTCTGGAAGGCCTCGGGGGTGGTACCCGGACCCAGGGTGTGGCCCAGGTTGGCGAGCACCCGCCACACCCCCACGAACATGCCCAGAACGAGCACCACGATCGCCAGGTTGAAGGCGATCTGGATGCTCAGCTTGTACAGGCGCGTAATCGGCCCTTGCATCCTCAGCAGCCGCTGGGCTCGGCCAGCTCGTACTCGCCCTTGTTCTCCAGGTCGGTGATGAGGGGCTTGGCCTTGGCCTCGAGCGCGGCCGCGGCGCGTTCGGCGAGGGTGTTGAGCGAGAGCCTGTGGAAGCCGGTAAAGGCGAGGTCCACCTCGCCGCCTTCGAAGTAGTGCACGGTCGGCACGTGGGTCGCACCGAACGCCGCGAGCACGTCGCAGCCCTCGGCCACCACGGGGTAGCCCTCGAGGTAGTCGCCAAGGTAGCCCTTGACGTAGCGCTCGGTCGCCTCGCGATCCACCGAGGTCACGAACCAGATGGGCAGGTCGGGCAGCATGTCGTGCAGCTTGCGCAGGAAGCCCACCACGTTGCGGCTCGCCGCCACCTTGGGGTGCACGAAGGCGAGCACGAGCGGGCCCTGGAGGGCCCCCAGGTCGAGGGTGCGGCCGTCGAGCGCGGCCAGCTGCAGGCGAGGGGGTTCGGCACCTTTGGGCAGTACGTTCACTCTGACCTCCTTAAAGCATGCGGCTTCGCCAGAGGCGCGCGGGCTCGAGCCCCAGCGCCTCCAGCGCCTCGGCAGGCAGGTAGGAGCCCTCCGAGTCAAGCACCTCCAGGTCGAGCGCGCCCACGGTGCGGGCGACACCGAGCGCCTGCTCGAGCAACCGGCGCACGTGTTCGGGGCTTTGGTAGGCCGGCGCCAGCACCAGCCGGTCCACCACCGCCACGGGCCCGTCGTCGTAGAGGCCGCGCCGAACCCAGAGCGTGAGCATGCCCACGAGCCGGTCGCCGTCCTCGAGCACCAGGAGGGCGGTGCCCTCCCCGCCGAGGAAGCGCAGCAGCTGGGCGTTGAGCTCGCCCACAAGCTCCGCCTCCAGCGGCCCCACCAGCCCCTCGAGGAGGCGGCGCAGGCCGGCGGCGTCTTTGGGCTCACCCGCACGCACGCGCATACCAAGGCGATTATACGCGCAGCCGCTGGGACGCCCGTCCGTCTCATGAGGCCCTGCGCAACGCGTGCGAAACTGAGGAGGATGCGCCTCGTCGTGATCAGCGGCCTTTCCGGGGCCGGCAAGAGCACCGCCCTCAAGAGCCTGGAAGACCTCGGCTACTACACCGCCGACAACCTTCCTCCCGCCCTTTGGGGCGCGCTCGGCGATCGCCTGGGCGGGGCGGGTGTGGAACGCGCCGCCTTCGGGCTCGACGTGCGTGCGCGCCCCTTCCTAGAAGAGGCGGGCCCCGCGCTCGAGGCGCTGCGCACCGGGGGGCACGCGGCCCAGCTCGTCTTCCTAGAGGCGCGAGCAGAGGTGTTGCTGGCTCGCTACAACCTCACCCGCCGCGCCCACCCGCTGGGCAGCGGCCATCTCATGCGCGAGATCGACGCCGAGCGCCGCATCCTGGCGCCCCTGCGCGGCCTGGCCGACTGGGTCCTCGACACCAGCGAGACCGGCCCGGGCGAGCTGGCCGACCGGCTGGCGCGCCTGCTCGGCGAAGAACGGCCCTTCTTATTGCGCCTGATCTCCTTTGGCTTCAAGTGGGGGCCGCCCCAGGTGGCCGACCTCCTGCTCGACGTGCGCGCCCTGCCCAACCCCCACTGGCAGGACGCGCTGCGTCCGCGCACCGGCCTCGACCCCGAGGTCGCGGCCTACGTCTTCGGCGAGGGGGCGGAGCCCTACTACCGCGCCCTGCTCGAGACGACGCGCATGGCCGCGGCGGCGGCGCGGGCGGCCGGGCGCAACGGCTACACCGTGGCCGTGGGCTGCACCGGCGGCCGCCACCGCTCGGTGGCCGTCGCCGAGCGCCTGGCCCGGGACCTCGGCAGCGACTTCGCGGTCCTGGTGGAGCATCGCGATGTGGAAAAGGACGGCTAGACGCCACCTCACCAGCCTGCGCTGGCTGCTGCCCGGCATGCGCGTCAAGCGCTACGTGCTCGTTGCCGCGCTGGGCATGCTGCTGATGTTCCTGGGTGTGGCCCAGCTAAGCTGGCAGGGCGTCTTCCTCGACCGGGTGCTCGACTTCGTCCTCTTCACCCGCAACCTCGGCTTCCCGCTGTGGTTCTCGGGCACGCTCTGCTTCCTGGTGGGGCTCGGGGTCTTCAGCCTGGGCATCCGCGCCATGAACCGCTCGGTCCTCTCGGCCATCACCGATCCCGACGAGGTGCCCGAGCGTGTCTGGCGCAAGCGGAAGCTTGAGGCCGGCCCCCGCATCGTCGCTTTGGGCGGGGGCACCGGGCTTTCCAACCTGCTGGCAGGGTTGAAGACGCACACCGCCAACCTCACCGGCGTGGTCGCCGTCACCGACGACGGCGGCTCGACCGGGCGACTGCGCGAGAGCTTCGACGTGCCCGCGGTGGGCGACCTCACCGACTGCCTGGCCGCGCTCAGCGAGGTGGAGCGCATGCCCGAGCTGATGAAGTACCGTTTCCGCCGGGGCGAGGGGCTTTCGGGCCACACCTTCGGCAACCTCTTCCTGGTCAGCCTCTTCGAGCTCACCGGCGACTTCGCCGAGGCCGTGCGCATGGCCGACCGGGTGCTGGCGCTCTCGGGCGCGGCCTACCCCTCGACCCCCCACCCCGCGCGGCTGGTGGCCGAGCTGGAAGGTGGGCGCCGGGTCGAGGGCGAGTCGCGCATCCGCGAGACGCCGGGCCGGGTGCGCAAGGTATGGCTCGATCCCGAGGACCCGCCGGTGATGCCCGAGGTCCTGCGCGCCGTTGAGCGCGCGGAGGTGGTGGTCCTGGGCCCGGGCAGCCTCTTTACCTCGGTCATCCCCAGCTTCCTCCCGCCCGAGCTGCGCTCGGCCCTGCAGCGCTCCGAGGCCCGGCTGGTCTACGTGGTCAACATCATGACCGAGCCGGGAGAGACCGACGGCATGGACGCCTACGCCCACTACAAGGCGGTCGCCGAGCACCTGGGGCGCAGGCCCGAGGTGGTCCTGGTCCACCGCGCGCCGCTGGACCCCCAGGCGCTCGAGCGCTACGCCCGCGAGGGGCAGTATCCCGTATCCTATGAGCCGGCGCCCTTCGAGGCGGACGGGGTGCACGTCATCGAGGGCGACTTCGCCCACGCGGGCTCCCTCATCCGCCACGACCCCGAGAAGCTGGCCCGCGCACTGATTGGACGCCCATGACCCACTGGATCCTGCTCGCCCTGCTGCTACTCTCCGACCCCGCCGGCGACGACCACGGCGCCGGCCTGGCCTACCCGCGCGCCGAGATCTACCAGCAGGTGGGTTTCGCCGACCTGCGCGGCTTCCAGTTGCGCAAGGTGGGCAGGGCCTGGCAGATCGGGGTGCGGCTGGACCGCTACCCCAACCCAGCGAGCGCCCCGCTCGGCTTCTCGCTGGCGGTGGTGGCCGTTTACCTCGACACCGCCCCGGGCGGCGAGGAGACCCTGCCCGGCACCGGGCTCTCCACCCCCACCGGCGGCGGCTGGGAGGAGGCCTACCTGATCAGCGGCTGGGGCGCGGAACGGCGCACCGCCGGCGGCGAACGCGAAACCGCCCAGGCCTGGCGCGACGGCGACTGGATTTGGGTGCAGACCGGGCTCGCCGAGCGCCCCCGCGCCTACGTGGCCGCAGGCATATACGACCCCTTCGAGCCCTGGGCCTTCCGGCCCGCCCTGCCCGGTGGGGGTGCGTGGTACCTGGACGGACCCGTCAGCGCCCCGCGCGCGCTCGACGTGATCGCCGCGAACGACGCCGCCGTCTACGCCTCGGGCGTGCTCCCACCGGCCCGGTCGCGCTTCCCCTGGCGCGCGCTCGCGAGCGGGCTACTGGCGCTGGCCGGTGCGGCGCTGCTGCTCCTGGCCGCGCGGGCGCGGTAGGATGCAGGCAATGGACTTCGTTCTGGTCCTTCACGCCCACATGCCCTACGTGCGGGCCCACGGGGTTTGGCCCTTCGGCGAGGAAACCCTCTACGAGGTCATGGCCGAAACCTACCTTCCGCTGGCGCGCGCGCTGGACCGGCTCTGGGACGACGGGGTGCCCGCGCCCATTACCCTGGGGCTCACCCCCATCCTGCTCGAGCAGCTGGCCGACCCCCAGGTGCAGGCGGGCTTCGAGCGCTACGCCGCCGACCGCCTGGGCCGCGCCACCCGCGACCTTGAGCGCTACCGCGGCGGCGAGCTGGAAGCCTCGGCCACCTTTCTGGTGCGCTTCTGGGAAAAAACCCTGGAGGCTTTCGCCGCCTACGACGGTCGCATCCCCACCGCCTTCGCGCGGGCGCAGGACCGGGGCCAGATCGAGCTCATCACCTCAGGCGCCACCCACGGCTACTCCCCCCTGCTGGGCTACCCCGAGGCGCTCACCGCCCAGGTGCGCACGGGGGTGCACACCCACCGCCGCCACGTGCGTGTGGACCCCGTGGGCTTCTGGCTGCCCGAGATGGCCTACCGCCCCGCGGGCCTGTGGACGCCCCCGGTAGAGGGCCCGCCGGCGGCCTGGCGGCCGGGGGTAGACGCGTTCTTGATGGCCGCGGGGTTGCGCTACACCTTTACCGACGCTGCGCTGGTCGAGGGGAGCGAGCCCGTGAGGCCTTACGGCCGGGGGACGCGGCGCGAGGCCGGCCCGCTGAGCCGCCGCGCCCTCGAGCTGGAGAGCGGCCTGCGGGTGCTCGCGCGCGACCGCATGACCTCGCTCCAGGTCTGGAGCGCGGACTACGGCTACCCTGGCGACCCCGCCTACCGCGAGTTCCACCGCAAGGACCCCGAGTCGGGGCTGCACCACTGGCGCGTGACCTCCCGCTCCGCCGACCTCGGCGCCAAGGCCCCCTACGACCCCGCGGCGGCGGCCGAGCGCGTGCGCGCGCACGCCGCCCACTTCGCCGGCCTGCTCGCCCAGGAGGCCGAGGGCGACCCCGAGGCCGTCGTCACCGCCGCCTACGACGCGGAGCTCTTCGGGCACTGGTGGTTCGAGGGAGTCGCCTGGATCGAGCGGCTCTTCCGCAACCTGCAGGGCTTCGAGCGGGTGCGGCTGCGCCTCGCCCGCGAGGCCGTACAAAACCCATCGCAGCGCATCGCCCTGCCCGAGGGCTCCTGGGGCGAGGGGGGCGACCATCGCGTCTGGCTGAACGACCACACCCTCGACTACTGGCGCACGGTCTACCGGGCCGAGGCCGAGATGATGCTCGCCGCCGAGCGCTTCCAGGGCGAGCGGGTGCGGGTGCTGCGCCAAATGATGCGCGAGCTGCTCCTGCTCGAAGCCTCCGACTGGCCCTTCCTCATCCACACCGGCCAGGCGGCCGACTACGCCCGCGCGCGCTACCGCGAGCACGCCCGCGCCTTCTTCGCGCTGGCCGAGGCGCTAGCCGCAGGCCGCACGCCGGCCGACCTCGCTGACCTCGAGGCGCGCGACAACCCCTTCCCCGAGGCCAATCCCCGCCTCTACACCCGGCCGCCGGAGGGTTAGGGTGCGCCGGTTCCTGGCCCTCCTCGTACTCGTCGGCTGGACGCTCGCCCAGGTGCCCGCGGCCTGGTTGGGGCTGCGCGTATCCGAGCAGGAGGGGGCCTGGGTCTTCGAGGGCACGGGGGTGCGCTTCAGCTACGTCCCCGGCGTGGGCTGGGCGCCGCCGCTCGATCCCGCGTTGCCACCGCCCCAGGGCACCGAGCTGGCCCTCGACGAACGGGTGCTGCGGGCCGCGGGCGTCGTCCCCACGGAGCTGCCCAGCGCCCGCCTGCGCTACCGGCTCGCCAAAGACCGGCTGCGCCTGGTGCTCGACCTGCCCCCGGGCTCCGTCCCCGAGCTGCCCCGCGCGGACGGCGAGAGTCCGGGCTGGTTCACCTTTTTCGTCCCTTACTTCGTGCCCAACCCGCCGCGGCTCGAGGGGCTCAGTTTTCGCTACGGGCCCCAGGGCACCGAGATCCGCTACCTCGCCCCCGCCGGGCGCGTCTACCGCTGGCGCACCTTCCCGCTGGGCAAGCCCGCGCGCTTCGTCATGGACGCCTACTTCGTCCCGCCCCCCGAGGAGACGCGGCTCGCCGAGGGCATCGTCCTCAGGCGCGAGTACGTCTGGACCCCGGAGCCGCTCGAGCTCGTGCGGGTGATCGCCCGGCCGGGGAGCTGGCGGCTCGAACCCGTGGGCGAGCCGGGCAAGAAGCAACGCCTGCCCGAGATGGCCCCGGACGCCCTAGCCCTGCTCAACGGCGGCTACTACGATCCCAAGACGGCCACCCCCATCGGGCTGTGGGTGGTCGACGGCGTACCGCTGAGCCTGCCCTACGGCCGCAGCGCGCTGATGTGGGACGGCGGCGCGCCCCAGGCGGCCGTGCCCACCTTCAAGGCTTGGGTCGTCACCCCCGACGGCCGCACCCACCCCGTGGGCCTCAACCGCTGGCCGGCGCGGCTCACCGCCTACACCGTGCCCGGGCAGGTGGGGCGCGCCGGCGAGAACGTGATTGTGGCGCAGGGCGACCGCGTCGTCCACACCTACCCCGCGCCGGTCACCCTCGAACCGGGCTACTGGGCGCTCGCCTACCCTGCAGACGATCCCGACTGGGCGGGCCGGCTCCACCCCGGCGACCGCCTGGCCCTCTACGGCGCGCTCGAGCCCCCCGTTCGCTACGCACTCGAGGCCGGCCCCCTGCTCGTCCAGGGCGGCCGCCTGGCCTACCGCCCCGAGGCCGAGGGCTTTGCCAAGGACGCCCCGCAGATCAGGAAGGTCACCTACCAGGCCGCGGTGGCTTGGACGCGCGAAGGCGAGCTCTGGCTCGTGACGAGCGGCAAGACCACGCCCGGCGTGCTGGCCGAGCGGCTGCTCGCGCTCGGCGCCTGGGGCGCGATCCGCATGGACAGCGGCGGCTCGGCCCAGCTCTACGCGCAGGGCGACCTCGCCTACCCCACCCAGGAACGCCCGGTGGTGAGCGGGCTGGCGCTGTGGCCGCGCTAGGTATACTCACCTCATGAGCATCCAACCCGACCGGTGGATCCGGCGGATGGCCCGGGAACACGGCATGATCGAGCCTTTCGAGGAAAACCTGGTGCGGGAAGGCGTGATCTCCTACGGCCTCAGCTCGTTCGGTTACGACCTGCGCGCCGCGCCGGAGTGGAAGGTCTTCACCAACGCCTACGGCGTGGTCGTCGACCCCAAGGCCTTCGATCCCCAGAGCTTCGTGGAGATCGAGGCCGACGAGGTCCTGATCCCGCCCAACTCCTTCGCCCTCACCCGCTCGGTCGAGTACATCCGCATGCCCGAAAACGTGATCGCCATCGCACTGGGCAAGTCCACCTACGCCCGCTGCGGCATCGTGGCCAACGTCACCCCGCTGGAGCCGGGCTGGGAAGGCCACGTCACCCTGGAAATCTCCAACACCACCCCGCTGCCCGCCCGCGTCTACGCCGGCGAGGGCATCGTCCAGCTCCTCTTCTTCGAGGGCGAGGCCCCGGAGGTCACCTACAAGAGCCGCGGCGGCAAGTACCAGGGCCAGCGAGGCATCACCCTGCCCAAGATCTAAGCAGGGCGAACACGAACGCGGGCGGCTGGGCCGCCCGCGTTCGCAGGAGGGCGCCGCGTCAGTCTTCGCTGACGGCTCCGCGGCTCAGCACGTACACGCCGTCGAGCAGATCCACTTGCGGCAGGTCGTCGTTCTGGAGGCCGTGGGCCTGAATCGTGGTGTTGCCGTTGAGGTCGATATCGCTCTGGGAGAGCACCCCGCCGATGATGCGCTTGGTGCCGTTGATACGGAAGTCGCCACCGACCCAGAAGATGCCCACGGTGTCGTTGCGCCCGCTGAAGTTCACGTCGCCCTCAGCGATGACGGCCAACCCGTCCTCGTTTTCGAGCGCCGAGAGGTCGGTCGCGCCGTGAAAGCTCACGTCGCCGCGGGTGGCCACGGTGGTCTCACCCGAGTAGGTCACCGCACCGTGGTCGTCGAAGTCGCCCGTCGAGAGCAGCTTGGTCGAGTCCACCGCGTTGGTGCCGTGGAAGTCGATGGTGTCGGCCACGTAGACGCTGTCGTACGAATCGCTCGTGCCCCGGAAGGCCAGTGTGCCGTCCAGATAGAAGCCCGAGCTGCGCACCTCGGCGTTCCCAAGGAAGGTAAGGTCGCTGGCCCAAATGTCGCTGTTCTCCACGACCAGCGGCGAGTCCACCTCCACCGAATAACCGTCGTCAAGCACCAGGTTGAGGTCGCGCAGCGTTCCACCGGGAACATTAATGTAGACGTTCCCTCCGCTGACGCGCACGGTCCGCCCCGCCCAAGCGTCCAGCTCTTCCTGGCTATTGATATAAACTGGGCCCTCGACACTATACCCGCCTCCAGGAGGCGGCACATCGTATTTTTCCCAAAGGTCGTCTAGGTAGGCGCTGATGTCACCCACGTCCACCGGGTCCACCACCTCGGCCGGCTCGCGCCCGTTGCAGAAGTCGTTGCGGCCGGCGGCGAAGCAGGTGCATTGCGAAGCGGGAATCTCTTCGCTGGGGCAGCTGGCCGTGACCGTGTCGGCGCTGAACCGACCGGTGCCTATGCGGTAACCCGCGTTCCCGTGCAAGCCGCCGTCCTCGATGGTGGTCCAGCCGTTGACCTCAACCGTCCCCTCGGAGACAAGACCCAGTGTGAACCAGGGGTTGGTCTGGGTGCCGCCAGCACCCTTGATGACCAGGGCGACGACCTCGTACTCGGCCGACTTGGGGCCGCTGCCCACACTCTCGATGCGGTAGACGTCGCCGCTCTCAGTGCTGTCCGCGTAAGCGACCTTGTAGGTACAGTCGAGGTCGCCGGGGCAATCCGTCTGCACCGGAGCAGCATAGTAGGTCCGCGCCGCCTCGGGCTGCATCGCCTGCAACTCGGCCATGGCGAAGTCCACGCCCGACTCCGCGGCGTACTTGGCCTGCAAGCGCGCCAACTCGTTGCCGCTGGTCTTGAGGCTGGCGCTGGCCATGCTGCTCATGGCGAAGCCGAGCAACAGGATCAGCACCGAGACCGACAGAGCGGCCGCCAGAACGAAACCTTGATTGCCTTGCCTAGTTTTCATCGCACCCTCCGATCAGTAGCGCTGGAGGTTGGCCAGACCCACGCCGACCACCCGCTCCAAGCGCAAGACGCCGTCACACGTACCGTAGGTCGCCTGGGGAATCCCCAGGGTGCTCGCACTTCCATAGGCCGCGAGCACCTCGCTGCTCGGGTAGGTTCCGCAACCGGCCTCGCCCTCGTAGGGCGCGGCCACCCGCAGGTAGACGCCCACCGCCGACAGCAAAACCGACGCGGGCGGCGTGGACGACCACGTTCCGTTGCGGTCCCCGTAGAACACCTGGAAGGCCTCGACTGTGTAGGGCAGCACTTCCACCGGATCGGCCTCGTCGAGCTCGCGGTAGAGCCGACCGTCGCTGACGTAGTAGCGTACGCTGCGAATGCAGATCGTCTGCCCGCCCACGGCGTAGCTTGCCTCGGCCCCGCTGGGGCAGTCGCCCCCTTCCGCCCCCCAACGCACCGTCAGGTCGTCGTAGGGCGCGCCGGAGGCCACGCGGATGGTGGGGTAGCTCGTCGCCGACCAGTTCTGCGCCAGCCAGGTCACGGCCGTGGGGTCGTCGGAGAGGAAGCCGGCGCGCCCCAGGTCGGTGGCCAGGCTCAGCGCCACGGACTCCACGTCGGCCTGGACCCGGTCCCGCGCCGACTGCCGGTCGTGGACCCGCCCCGAAACGACGAGGGAGTTGAGCAAAGCGGCGAAAAGGACGCCGGCGATGGCCATCACCACCAAGAACTCGACGAGGGTGAAGCCCCTGCGGTTACTCACCGTCCCCCTCACCCCCTCCCAGCGGCAGCGTGGGCCGGATGTAGCTGCGCGCGTGCACGAGCACATTCTCGCCGTCACGGACCTCGACGGCCACGTCGTAAAGCTGGGGGTCTGCGACGCTGGCGTCGCAGGTGAGCGTGCCCGCGTCGTAGAGGCAGGGGGTGGCGCTGCAGGCCACCGTGAGGCCCTCCATCTCGCCCCCGTCCAGATCGGCGCAGCGCGCGCCGAGGTCGCCGGCGGTGCGCAACTCCTGGAAGACGCGGTCGCTCACGGCCGCGGCCTCCTGCAGGGTGCGCGCCTTGGCGCTGTTCTTTAGGCTGGTGGCTTCCAGGCCCAGCGCCGCCAGAATGGCGACGACCAGGATGAAAACGGCGATGGCAGTCTCGATCAGCGTGAAACCATACGCTCTCCTCACGGGCAGTTCCCTTCCCGCACCACCTGAAGCGTACCCCCCACCGACACGCACAACGTCCGATCCGCACCCTGGAGATCGATCTCACCCGCGCGCGGGTTGCCGTAGCAGTCGCGCGGGAACCCCTGCGGGTTCCAGCGGACGAGGCCGCCGGGGTAGTCGGTGCTCAAGGTGAAACCGCCGTGGTAGGCGTCGGCATTGATGCGGGCGATCTCCTCCTCGGGCGTGACCCCGCACCCCGCCGTGGGCGTGCCCGTGAAGGCCACGAGCGCGCCGTCTTGCACCTCGACCCAGACGCTGCGGTTGCGCTTGGCGGCCTCGCTCTTGACCACCTGCAACGTTCTTCGCACGTCTTCAGCGAACCTGCGCCCCTCGAACGACCAGGGCTTGGTGAACGCGGCCACCCCGAGCAGAATGCCGAGGATCGCGACCACCAGCAGCATCTCGATCAGCGTCATCCCCTGCTGGTGTTTCTTGGATTTGGTTTTATTTAAGCGATCTTCGACAGGGCGACTCATGTTCACTTTTCATCGTAGATTCCGCCTGCTTGCAAGGCAATGCAGTTTGCTTAACCAATGCTTAATCCTTTGTGCGTCCGGTTAGACTAACGGGTATGCGAAACCTGTGCTCGTGGTCCTGGGCCTTCGCCCTCCTCGCCCTCGCCTCACCCGCCTTCGCGCAGGACGAAGCGGTCCTCTGGGCCGCGGGCGACATCGCCAGCTGCAACTGGACCGGAGACGAGACCACGGCTGCGCTGCTCGAGCGCCTGGGCGCACCCGACGCGGGCTGGGTGGCCGCGCTCGGCGACCTGGCCTATCCTGCGGGCACGTCGCGCCAGTTCGCGCGCTGTTACGACCCCTCGTGGGGCCGCTTTCGCGAACGCACCCTGGCCGTCGCGGGCAACCACGAGTACTACACCCGCAAGGCCGCGGGCTTTTTCGGCTACTTCGGCGCCGAAGCGGCGCATCCGCCAATCGGTTTCGCCGCTCACCGCATCGGCTCCTGGAGCGTCTACGCCCTCGACAGCCGCTGCCTCCTCGACCAAAGCTGCCTCCCCGGGGGCGAGCTCTACGCCCGGTTGGAGGCGGCGCTGCGCGAGGATCCGGCCAGGTGCAGCCTCGTGCTCGTGCACCATCCCCGCTTCAGCTCGGGCGTGCACGGCTCGAACGCCCGGATGCAGCCCCTATGGGCGCTCTTCCAGCGCTACGGGGTCGAACTCGTACTCTCGGGCCACGACCACCACTACGAGCGCTTTGCGCCGCTCGACGCCGAGGGCCGCAGCGACCCCGAACGCGGCACGGTGCAGTTCGTGGCGGGCACCGGCGGCGCGGGCCTGCGCAAGCTGCGCCAGCGCGCCAGCGGCAGCCTCTTCGCCGACGACGCGCACCACGGCGTGCTCGAGCTCACCCTAGCCGAGGGCCGCTACACCTGGCGCTTCGTGTCCACGGAAGACGAGGTCCTCGACGCCGGCGCTGCCGGCTGTCACGACTGAGGCTCGCGCATTTATCATGCGGGTGCGCTATCCTGGAAGCATGCGTGCCCTTTTCCTGGCCCTGGCGGCCGCGTCGCTGGCCCTCGGGCTGGCCGGATGCAAACCCAAGAAGACCGAAAGCGCGGCGACCCCGACGGCGGCGGTCGCGCAGAAAGCGGGCGAAATGGAGACCATGGACTACCTCAGCGACACTCCGGTGCGCAGCTTCGAGAAGCCGGAGGTCGTCATCGACCACAAGAAGTACGACTACTACGCCGAGATCGAGACCAGCAAGGGTAAGATCGTCATCGACCTGCTTGAGGACAGCGCCCCCAACACCGTCAACTCCTTCGTCTTCCTGGCGCTCCACCACTACTTCGACGGCCTCAAGTGGCACCGCGTCGTCCCCGGCTTCGTCGCCCAGACCGGCGACCCCACCGGAACCGGCGCCGGCGGGCCGGGCTACCAGTTCGGCCTCGAGATCGACCCCAACCTCAGCTATGACGCCGCCGGCTGGGTGGGCATGGCCCGCACCGCCGACCCTAACAGCAACGGCAGCCAGTTCTTCATCACCCTGGCGCCGACGCCGCACCTGACCGGCCAGTACACGATCTTCGGCAAGGTCGTCGAGGGCATGGACGTGGTACAGCAGCTCACCCAGCAGGACACCATCAAGACCGTGCGGATCCTGAGGAAGCCCAAGTCTTGAAGCCTACGGTAGTCTTCGACCTCGACGGCACCCTGGTGGACTCGCTGGCCGACATCACGGCCAGCTTTCGCCACGTCCTGCGCGGCTACGGCCTGCCCGAGCCCGACGACCGCGCGATGGCCGGGCTGATCGGACGTCCGCTGGTCGAGATGTTCCGCCGCGCCGCCCCCGGCGCCGACGCTGAGGTGCTGGCCGAGGCCTACCGCGCCCACTACCGCGAGCACATGGCCGACCATAGCCGCCCCTACCCCGGGGTGCCCGAGCTGCTGGCGCGGCTGCGCGGCGAGGGCTACGCCCTGGTCGTGGCCACCACCAAGCGCGGCGCCACCGCCCGCAAGCTCGCGGAGGCGGTGGGGATCCTGCACCTACTCGACCACGTGCAGGGCACCGACGACCTGCCCGCCAAGCCCGCGCCCGACGTGGTGGAGGCGGCCGTCCGGGCCGTCGGCGGCCGGGGGGTGTGCATGGTGGGCGACACCGTCCACGACGTGCTGGCGGGGAAGGCCGCGGGGCTATGCACCTTTGCCGTGACCTGGGGCAACCACGACGCAGCCACCCTGGCCGCGGCCGGGCCCGACCACCTGGAGCCGACGCTCGAGCCCCTGCCCAAGCGGCTCGAGCCCGCGCTGGCACAGCACTAGGGCGCGCGGCGCACGCCCATCCATCTCTTCCCACCCCAGCTTGTGTATACTGTATACACACGAGGAGGTCGCGTGCGCATCCAACGTCCCAACCTGGTCCGCGAGGCCACCTACGACCGGCTCAAACGCCTGATCGTCGGGGGTCGTCTGCTCCCCGGTGAGCGCCTGAGCGAGCCGGCGCTGGCCGAGACCCTGGGCGTGAGCCGCACCCCGGTGCGCGAGGCGCTGCAGCGCCTCGCGCAGGAAGGCCTAGTGGAGCTGACACCGGGCAAGGGGGCGCGGGTGCGGGTGCTCAGCCCGCGCGAGGTCAAGGAGGTCTACGAGGTGCGGGCGCTCATCGAGGGTGAGGCCGCGGCCCGCGCCGCGGAGCGCTGTAGCGAGGAGGGCGTGCGCCGCCTGGAAGAGGCCCTGGCCGAGCTGGAGGGCGCGGACCCCGCCGACTACGCCGCCCAGATCGCTGCCGACGAGCGCTTCCACGCGATGCTGGTGGCCGCGAGCGGCAACCGCGTGCTTGAGCAGGTCTTCCACGACCTCGACGCCGCGCTGGCCCTCACCCGCCAGTTCTCGCGCGATCTCAACCAGAGCCCCGAGACCCGCGCGCAGCACCGCGCCATCGTCGCCGCCATCCGCGCCGGCGACGCCGCGGCCGCGCGCGCGGCCGCCGAGGCCCACGTGCAGGCCTTCAAGGCCACCGTGGCCCGGCGCATCCAGGAGGCGGTATGGACCTGAACCCCCTCTACCGTTCGCTGGTGCTGGGCGTCGCGAACCAGAAGTGGCTCGAGCGCCTGGTGCGCACCCACGGCTGGCGCTTCGCCCGCCGCTACGTGGCCGGTCACACCCTCGAAGAGGCCTTGAACGTCGTGCGCGAGCTCGAGGACGAGGGTATCCACGCCCTGGTGGACCTGCTCGGCGAGATGGTGACGAGCGAGGAGAAGGCCGCGGCCTTCACCGGCGAGATCGTGCGGCTGGTGCAGGCGCTGGGCACGCTGCCCTACCCCCGCTGGGTCTCGGTCAAGCTGACCCAGCTGGGCCTCGACCTCGACCGCGAGTTGGCCCGCGAGCACCTGCGCCGCATCCTCGACGCCGCCCGGGCGGTGGAGGGGGTGGTCCAGGTGGACATGGAGGACAGCCCCCGCACCGACGCCACCCTCTGGGTCTGGCGGACGCTGCGCGAGGAAGAGGGTTACGAAAACGTCGGCATCGTGCTGCAAAGCTACCTAAAGCGCAGCCCCGCCGACCTGCGGGCGATTTTGCACCTGAAGCCCAACCTGCGTGTGGTCAAGGGCGCCTACAAGGAGCCCGCCGAGGTGGCCTGGCAAGAACGGGGAAAGATCCGCGAGCAGTTCCTCGAGCTCGTGCGCACCAACCTGGCCGCCGGCGGTCGCATCGCCACCGGCACCCACGAGGCGTCGCTGGTGGAGGAGGTGCGCGCCTGGGCCGAGGCCGAGGGGATCGGGCGCGAACGCTACGAGTTCCAGTTCCTCTACGGCATCCGCCGCGGCCTCAAACGCGACCTCGCCCGCCGCGGCTACACCGTGCGCGACTACCTGCCCTACGGCGAGGATTGGTACCCCTACTTCTCGCGCCGGCTCGCCGAGCGGCCCGAGAACTTGCTCTTTGTCCTGCGCGGCATGGCGCAGGGCTAGGTAAAAGGAGGCGGCTATGACGGTTGAACCCTTCAAGAACGAGCCCATTCTGCTGTTCAAGGACGAGGCGGAGAAAAGAGCCATGCAGGCGGCGCTGGCCGAGGTGAAGACCCAGCTGGGCCGCGACTACCCCCTCCTCATCGGCGGCGAGGCGGTGGTCACCGGCGACTGGCTGCCCTCGCGCGACCCCTCCGACCCCGCCCGGCTGGTGGGGCGGGCGGCCAAGGCCGGCCCCGCCGAGGCCGACGCGGCGCTCGAGGCGGCCTGGAAAGCCTTCAAGACCTGGAAGCGCTGGCCCCAGGAGCACCGCTCGCGGGTGCTGTGGAAGGCCGCGCACGTCATGCGCCGGCGCAAGTTCGAGCTGGCCGCCTGGATGGTCTACGAGGTGGGCAAGAACTGGGTCGA
>Ga0256833_1000375_pt1 | contig 35568 bp, 20 predicted proteins | sample 356284metaG_FD_190535 | JGI IMG/M metagenome (GOLD analysis project Ga0256833, IMG submission 190535) | Hydrothermal vent microbial communities from Mid Atlantic Ridge, Atlantic Ocean - 356-284 | ecosystem: Environmental > Aquatic > Marine > Hydrothermal vents | place: Atlantic Ocean: Mid... | reverse complement strand
TGATGAGTGTCATCGCCCTGTCCCTGCCGGAGATGGTGATCCTGCGCAAGGTGCTCAAGCCGAAGCTGATCGCGGTCTTCATCGCCGTTGTCGGCTCGGGCATCCTGTTCACCGGTTTTCTGTTCAATCTCATCATCTGATACCCGGCAGGGCAGATGGCAAAAGTGCAGGTCTGGCGTGGATTTTGCGATAACCGGAATCATTGACCCGCAATGTTGCCGGGCACTTGGGGCGCCGGTTTTCCTTTTCCCGTCAATACCTTTTCCCAAAAGGAGGAAGTTCCATGGAAATCAAGATATGCGGCCCGGGATGCGCATCCTGTGAACAGGCCAGGAAGGTGGTGGAGGCAGTGGTGGCGGCCAGGGGACTGGACGCGACCATAACCAAGGTAACGGATTTCCAGGAAATGGCCAAGCTGGGAGTCTTCTCGACCCCGGCGGTGATCATCGACGATCAGGTCCGCTGCGTGGGACGGGTACCTAACCAGAGTGAAGTGGAATTATGGCTTGGCTAGATCGGCGTCCCGGGTTTTCGGCAACGACATATGGTGGCCACGCCATTGCCGGCATGCCCGAGACCCGAGGACAGGCAGCGAGACGGTGCTGTGCAGGATTACGGTTTTCTTTTCTGGCCGGCTGCGTCGTTCTTTTGCTGTGCCAGGTAGCGTACGTTGCGCAGGCCATGGATCTTGGCGACCTGCTTCGAAAGGTGGAGAAGAACACCCCTGCCCTGAAAGCGGCCCATGCCAGGGCCTCCATGCAGAGATTCATGCTACGGCAGGCAAAGAGCAATTACTTCGGTGAGATCGATGCCGTGGCGCGTAACAGCAGCTACGATGCTGATCGTCTGATCAATCCGATCAGTTATCCGGCACACTTGGAACCGGACCTCTTTGCCGAAAACCAGATCGGTTATGGTTTCAGCGGCCGCCTGCCCCTGGATATCAATGGCCGGATCAGGGCCAGGGTGCAGGCTGCAGACAGAAAACTGGAAGAGGCACTGGCCCGGGAACAGGAGGTGAGGCTCAAGGTCTTGCATACGGCGGCGGACCTGTACCACGATCTTGAAGGGGTCAAGGCCGTTGAAGAGGCCAGGGAGAAACAGCTTCAGGCTTTGGCTGCTCACGTCCGGGTCGCCGGAGTTGCGGTGGAGGCGGGAAGGATTGCGCCGGTGGAAAAATTGCGCCTTGTTGCCGATCTTGAAAGTGTTCGGGGAAAGCTGGCTGTACTCAAGGGGCAGGAAGCGGGCATCCGGGCCCGCCTTGCAGCATTGATGGGCAGCGAGTCTTTTCGCGACCAAGTACAGCCTGTGACCGGGCCATGTTCCATGGGCGGTGAGATAAATCATTCTCTTGACGACCGTCCGGATGTACATGCTCTGGAAGCTGACCGGAAGGCGGCAGATGCCGAAGTGCGGGAAGTCTTTGCCAGCCGCCTGCCGGACCTCCACTTGACCGGGAACTGGATGCGGAACCAGGGATATGATGGAGCGGGCGACGAGACCTGGGCCGTGTTTGTCCAGCTTCAGGTGCCCCTCTGGGATGGCGGTAGTCGTCGGGCCGCGGTTGCCAAGGCGGAAGCAGGAAGAGATGCCGCGGTCTATGAGCTGGCCGACCTGAAGAACAGAGCCCGGGCCGATATCGCTTCTGCGCGGGCGGACATCGTGGCTGCGGAGACCGGTTACCGGGCAGCAGTGGCTTCGGTGGCGGCCGCGAAAGAGACGGCCTGTATCCAGTCGGATCGGTTTGGCGAGGGGCGGCTTTCCGCGGCTGATCTCGTTGATGCCGAGGCGGCACTTGCCGCCGCCCGCTCGGAGAAGGCCCTGGCCCTGGCCCGATGGCTGCAGGCCGATGATCATCTTCGGCTGGCCGTAGGTCTGGAGCCCCTGGCCTATGTCAAGCCAGTAGGCCCGTCCGGGCAGGCGCGACATGCCAGACAGACAAGATGATCCGGGAATCAGAGGACAGAGGGCCGGGGACGGAAGACAGAAGAGCGTGCTGCCTGCGGCAGTGTTCTTGTCTCATTACCCTGTGCCTCTGCTTTTCATAATTCCTTGTGGTTGGTTCACCGTGGCACCACATGTGAATAATGACGTTTTTTGTAATCCTTCAGTTGTACGTCTGCCGTGGGTGATTGTGACTGACCGTTTATAGTCCGTCAAGCGGGCAGTTGCGAGGGCGTGCAGGTAAGCGTAGACTCCGGATGGCGTGCTGCTGAACTTTTACGAACAGTTACCGGGAATGGAGCAAGAGGAGAGGGAATCCCATGCCTGCGATACAGAACAAAGTCCGGCATCTGTTGGTGCTGTCTGTCCTGATTGTACTTGTCGGTGGGGCTGTTCTGCTCCATGTGAAACGATCCCGGGAGCTGTCCCGGGTGCCAGCCATGGAGGCGGCACCGTGGGCGCTGCATACAGCAGATGTTACCAATGAGCCAGTGGAGCTGGGGTTCCCGGCCCTGGCCAGGGTCTCCACCAGGGCGGCTGTCACTGTCATGGCAAGGATATCGGGCAGAATCCTGGCAATGGGGCCCCGCGAGGGAATCCATGTGCATAAAGGTGAGCTGTTGGTTCGTATAGACACCCGGGAGATCCGGGACAGGATTCGTGCTCTCCGTGCCCGTCTGGTGGCTGCCCGGGCCGAGAAGCTCCGGGCCAGAGACGAATTCGCCAGAGAGAAGAAACTTTTCAAGGGCGGTGGCAGCAGCAGGAGTGCCGTGGAAGCACGGAGGACCGCCTTTGTGACTGCCGGTCAGCAGGTCACAGCCCTGGAACACGAGATGGGCGCGCTTGAGGTCCAGCGGAGCTATGGCACCATTACCTCCCCGGCTGATGGCATTATAGCTGAACGGATGGCCGAGCCTGGAGATATGGCCGTGCCTGGCCATCCCTTGTACAGGTTGACCACCAACGGGGGAGCGCTCGTTCGTGTCGGCCTTCCCCAGACCGTTCTTCATCAGGTTCACCCCGGCACGCCTCTTGTCCTTTTGCACGCCGGCCGGAAGATCCGCTTGTCCATCAGTCGTGTTTTTCCAACCGTGGATGCCAGGGCGCTCGGATATGCGGAGGCCGATCTGCAAGCCATCCCCTTTGATCTTCCCAGCGGCAGTCGGCTGGGTTGCAGGGTGATTCTCGATCAGGCCCGTCAGGGTGTCCGCATCCCTTATGGCTGTCTGCTGTGCGATCAGGACAGGATATCGTGCCGTCTTGCCCGGGTCGTGGCGGCCAAGGGAGAGGAAAGGATTGAAATAGTTCCCGTGCAGGTGATCCTGAGGGGTCGAGGGGGGATCAGTGTCAAGGGGGAGCTCCATCCGGGGGATCGGGTGGTGCGTGCCCATGAAAGTGTGCTGCTCAAACTGCACTCCGGTGACCTTGTCACCGTTGTCGGGGGGAAGCGGCCATGAGTCCCATGGAGAAATTTCTTCGTTATCCCCATGCCATCATCGCTGTGGTCATGGTAGGAGTGGTGGCCGGCCTGCTGGCCTATGTCAGCTTGCCGATGAATCTTTTTCCCGACACCAATCGTCCCGTGGTTTCTGTAGTTACAACATGGCCGGGGGCAGCGGCAAACGATGTGGCAACGGACGTAACGCACCCCATCGAGGTGCGGCTCAGTGCCATTGACGGGGTACGGAGGGTCACCTCGACCTCCCGCGACCAGGTTTCTTCGGTACAGGTGGAGTTTGAATATGGTAATGATATCAATACGGCCGCAAACAAGGTCATTACAGAGCTGCCACGGGTGAAAAGCCTCCTGCCCCGGGGCGTCGGCGAGTCGTTGGTCTTCAAGATCACCGATGCCGCCCATCCCCTTATGGTCCTGGGGCTGACCTCGGCCGGCAAGACAAAACTGGATTCCGGTCGGATACGGCGTCTTGCGGAGAATCAGTTGCGCGATCGGCTACTGGCCATCCCCGGAGTTGCGGAGGCCGAGGTGTTCGGTGGAGACCGGATGGAGGTCGCGGTCTCCCTTGATCGTAACCGGCTGGAGGCCTACGGTGTCACCCCGGCCGAGGTGGCGGGCGCCCTTGTTGGCAGTAATATCTCCATTCCCACCGGTCTTGTCCATCGGGAGGGAAACCGGTATCTGCTGACGGCCGAATCTCTGGCCGCCGGTCCCGAGGACATTGCCGCCATCATGGTGCCAATATCCGGTGGAAACTATGTCAGGGTGGGTGACCTCGGCACCGTCAGTTGGGGGAGGGCGGATGCCACATCCATCTACCGCGGCAATGGCAAACCGGCGGTGGCCATTTCGTTGCTTCGTAGTGAAAAAGGACACGCAAGGGAGGTGATTGCGGAGATATTGAAAGAGCTGCCCAGCATCAGGAAACAGTTTCCTATGCTCCACATGGAGATCACCGATACCCAGGGGCGTCTCATCGACCTGACCGTGGACAATATGCTCAGCTCCTTGCGCGATGCAGTGATCATGACCCTGTGCGTTATCCTGCTTTTTCTCGGCAACACCCGTGCGTCCATTATCACAGCCCTGTCTCTGCCCTTTACCTACCTGCTGACTTTTGCCTTCATGAAGCTGCTGGGCTTTGAGTTCAATATGGTCACGCTGACTGCAATTATCATCGCCGTGGGGCTGCTGACCGACGATGCGATAGTGGTCATTGAAAACATCGAACGGCATATTCGAGAAACAGGTAAAGGCGGCCTCAGGGTAGCGGCAGAGGGGACAATGGAGATCCTTCTTGCCGACACCGCCGGCACCCTGAGTGTTATTATTGTCCTGTTGCCCATCATGTTCATCGGTGGCTATGTGCAGACCGTTCTCCGGCCCCTGACTGTTGTTTTGGCCATATCCCTGGCCTCGTCCCTGATCGTCTCTGTCACGATTATCCCTCTTCTTGTGCCCGCCTTGCTCAGGCCCGGGGCGCCGGATCCGGTGGCCCGCATGCTCAGGCCATTCGAAGATTTCATATTGAATCCGCTCAGGCGTGGCTATATCAGCCTGGTGGATTGGGGGCTCGATCACCGTATCATTATTCTGCCCATCATTGCCATGACCTTGGCGTCCGCCCGTCAGATGCCCCTTTTGGGACGGGAGTTGATGCCGCTTATGGATACCGGTGTCATTACTGTTGATTTTGAGGCCCAGCCGAATACGGATACCAGCGTGATGAAAGCATTGGCCCGGCAGGTGGAACGAGCGATTACCGACAAGATTCCCAGAAAGTGGATGCTTTCCATGTCGACGGTGATAGGCGCAGAGCCGGGCGTCAAGTCCTTTGGTGCCTCCAGGTTGCTGACCCAAGGCACGATCACTGTGAACATTGTGGATCGATTTCGGCGTAACCGTACCATCTATCAGATCAATCAGGAGATCAGGAGGCGTCTGAAAAAGATTCCGGGTCTTATTTCTTCCACTGTAAGCGTGTTCGGAGCCACTCCGCTTTCTTCTATTCGTTCAACTGTGGATATCATGCTCAGTGGCCCTGATATCTCGGTGCTGGATCGCCTGGCGGATAAAGTGATGACGCTTCTGAAACCGGTACGGGGGTTGACCGGCATCCGACGGACCTGGCAAGGGGATTCGCAGCGGATCAATCTTCATGTTGATTCGGCAAAGGCCAGGTTGTATGGACTGACAGCGGCAGAGGTTGCCCGCCAGGTAGCGGCTTCCGTCGGTGGCATCGTCGCAGGCCGGGTCCGGGTTACTGGTGAGAATCCCATTCCGATCCGGGTGCGGCTGAAAACCGGGCAACGTGCCGATCCTGAACAGTTGCGCGCGCTGCCTATCCAGGACCGGAATGGCAAAATTATCCCTTTGGCTGCATTGGCCACGCTTGAAGCCGTCACCATTCCTACGGCGGAGACCCACCAGGCCCTGGTGCCCACGGTGGACGTCCTCGGTTACCGCAGGAACATCGCCGTTTCTCATCTCCACGAGAACGTCAAAGCTGCCTTGGCTGGTCTGCATCTTCCGCGGGGATACACCTTGAGTTATGAGGGCGAAATCAAGCAGATGAACGAATCCTTCGGGCGCCTGGGGAAATCTCTGGCCCTGGGCCTGGCCTTTCTTTTCCTCATGCTGGCCATAGCCTTTCGCTCTTTTCTCGATCCCCTGGCCATCATGGTCAGCCTGCCCATGGCCATTATCGGCGCGGCCTGGGCCATGATGCTGGCGGGAAAACATGGCTGCATGCCTTCGTTCATGGGGTTTATCCTGCTCATGGGCATCGTGGTTAATAATGGTATCCTGCTGGTTGACTTTACCAAAAAGGGATTACATGCCGGGTTGGAACTCCGCGAGGCATTGCTCGATGCGGTTCGTCACAGGACCAGGCCCATCCTGATGACAGCCGGGTCCTCGGCCGTGGGCATGCTGCCTATTGCCCTGGAATGGGCCGTAGGGGTCGAACGTCTTTCACCCATGGCCGTGGTGGCCATCGGCGGGCTGATTGCATCAACCTTCCTCACTTTGCTGGTGGTGCCCATCCTGTTTTATTCCCTGGAAAACGGACGGAACCGGGTCAGGGAACGGATAACACTTCACCGCTCACGGCAACCACATTGAAGTACAGTTGATGGATTTGTAGAAAGTTCATCACTCTTTAAAGATGGCTCAGCATAGCCGTTCGATATACTACAGGTTACAGGTAAGCGAACGGAGTGAACCTCCGAGGCGTAGCGGTGTCGGCCAAGCGGAGGCGTACATGGAGCACGTCGAGCAGTGGCCGTACCCGCTACAACGCAGCAGGTCGGACTTTTTGCGGCACCATCTTACAAAAAAAAGCACCCGCTCTGTATGGAGCGGGTGCTTTTTTGGTCTTCTGGTGGGCCGTCAGGGATTCGAACCCCGGACCAATTGATTAAGAGTCAACTGCTCTGCCAGCTGAGCTAACGGCCCTTGAGTGCTGTCTGCTGAAAGCGGTCTCTTACTTAGCACATGCGACCGGGGCCGTCAAGGGGAAGCTGGGGAAAAATTCAGCCTACATCCGTGCCATGCGGCCGCCGCACATCAGGTCGAAGTTTCTGCATTCGCGCTGGTTGATAAACGGGCAGGGCTCTTTCATGAACCACCGCTGCTTGGGGCACCAGAAACGGTCCCTGAACGGCTCGTTGCAGCCGTTGCGGGTGAGCTGCCGCCGCTGCCGGCCTCCATGCCGGACGACCTTGCCTTTGACTGAAAAACGCCATATCGCCATGGTTGTCCCTCCTCTTCCCTGAGTGAAACAACACAGCCTTTCTGTGTCTTGCCTTCTTCCTTTTCTTATCGGCAGAAGCCGGCAGGATCTTTATGTCACCCTGTGGGATTCTCGGCCGGTGGACAGGGGATTGCGGAGAGAGACGAGGCAGGAGGAGGCGAAAAGATTGTCTTCTTCCGGGTGGCGGTTCGTAACTCCTCACGGGATAACCAGCCATCGGTTTTCTCGGCCACAATGGAGCACGCGCTCTCAGGGGCCGCAGATTTGTGCAGGCGTGCCTGACCGCAGGTAAGCGAGCGCAGCGAGACTTCGATAGCCTGCCTGTGCGGGCAGGCACGACCGCGTAAAGATGCGGTCTCTGTGAGCGCTTACGGCGGTTCCCGCGGCACCGGCATGCAGCGTCAGGGGCATGTGCGGAATTGTGATAGAACACCGCTAGCGGCAACCACATGAAAATATCGCTACTTTTACGTGGAGTTTACGGAACCTGCGGCACGGGGACGACTACCGGTAATAGAGGCTCGGGCTGCCCATGGTCTGCAGGGCCTTGTAGAGGTTGCGGCGGAAGTCGCGCCGGTCCCAGATGCCCTGGATATGGCCGCGCTTGAGGGCGTTGCGCGCCTTGTGGTAGTCCGGCGGGATGTCCTGGCCCGTGGTCTCGCGGATGACCCGTTCGCCGGCAAAGCCGATGCGGCAGGAGCGGATGGCGAACTGGTAGGGCGAGCAGCCCAGGAAGCTGGCCACCGGGCCGGCATAGGAGTTGTTGTCATAGACCACGATGTAGAGACCGCCGGCGTCGATGTACTCCCGCACCGCCATGGTGCACTTGGGCATCTGGATCACGCCCAGGGTGCCTTCCTGGATGCGGATGCCGCCGGTGGTATGGACATAGGCCAGCAGGGGACGCTTCTTACGCTTGGCCAGCTCGCAGGCGAGCACGAACTTCTCGCCCTCGGCCGCGCCCACGGTGCCGTTGCGGAAGTCGGCGATCAGCATGGTCACCACCAGGTGGATGTCCATCACCCGGGCATGGAAGGTCAGGTTGGCGCTGCCGAGCCCGGTCTTGCTGCGCGCCATCTGCAACCGCTCGTCAAAGCCCTCGTACTGGAGCGGGTTGCGGGAGTAGATATCGGTGTTGAAGGAGCGGACCGAGTCCGGATCAAAGATATTTTTGATATACCACTGGTACTCCAGCGGGAAATGGTGGCCGCAGTTTTCGCACACCCCGCAGAATTCACCATACAGGTCCGGTACCCAGAGGTCCTTGCAGCCGTATTTCTCGGCATTGGGACAGGTGACGGTCCGGTCCTCGTTGGCCAGGGGGCTGGTATAGGTATCGGTCAGTTCCAGGGGGTCCTGTTCCTGGGTCGTACCCGGCGTGGAGATCAGGGGCACCGGCCTGGCGGTTTTTTTCTTTTCCTTGCGCCGGACAAAGGCGTAGGCCGAAACAAAAGGTTCGGTCAGCCGCTGGATCAGGACCGATCCCTCGCCGCTGACCTCCTTGAGTTTCTTCTGCATCTGCTTCTGCTGGTTCTTGACCACGTCGTAGCGGAAGGTGTAGTACAGCTTTTCCGACGCCGCCAGCAGGGACTTGAAGATATTTTCCGCCGGCATGGCCTCGCCGCCGAAACCCTCCAGGGCCATCTCCCGGTACTTTTTCGAGCGCAGGGCCAGCAGGCGTCGCCGTTCCTTTGGATCAAGGTCCCAGGGAATGTCGATCTGCGGCGCCTCCTCCGGTTTGACCGCCTTTTTCCTCTTGACCTCGTAGGCGCGGAACCCCCGCACGCTCTTGGTGCGCAGTACCACCTCGTCGGTTGCGCGGATGATCTCGGAGCGAATGCGGGCAAAGAAGGCAAAGTCGTCGCTCTTGGCGCCCAGTGCTGGTTCCTGGATGATGCGGTCGATGGTGCCAAGCCGAAGGTTGTCCTCAGCCGTGATATGGAGCTGGCGGGCGCATTTCTCGATCAGCGCCGCCGGCACCTTCTGGCCCTCGCCCACCCGGCCCTCGATGGCGGCCGCGCCTTCGGGTGAGATGACCGAGTAGTAGCCGTGCGAGAACATGATCCGGAAATCGCTCAGGCCGATGGCCTCGGCCCCGCCCGAGCCACCTTCGGAGATCACCGAGATGATCGGCACGCCGAGCTTGGTCATGGCGTAGAGATTGCGGGCGATCTGCTGGGCAGCGCCGGGATACTCCTCGATGGGATAGGAACCGGGGGTGAAGATGTAGAAATGGATGGGGATACCCTCGGTCTCGGCGACCCGCATGTAGCGCAGGGCCTTTTCGTTGCCCCAGGGTTTGCAGGAACCGCCGTTGCGGAACTCCTCGCCGTGGCCCACCTCCTGGCCGATGACCATCACCGGCGAGGTGTAGGGCTTTTTTTTGATCCGGCGCACGATGTTGGCCTTGGCCACCACCATGGCCGGGTCGATGTTGGCCTCGCCCTCGCCGCCGAGTTCGGTGTATTCCTCGTAGACGTTTTCCAGGAGATCCTTGAGGGAAAAACGCAGGGGGCTGCGTACGATGCGGACCCGCTCCATGGGGGTGAGGCCCTCTTCGCAGCGCACTTCCAGGAAACGGATGGAGTCTTCCAGCTTGGCGATCTGTTTGCCGAACTCCGCCTCCTCCATGTCGTAGACCGTCTTTCTGAGCTTGGCGCAGGCCTCCTTGAAGACAGAGAGGTTGCCCCAGTCGTCGGTGTCCTTGATATGGATGAGGTAATCGATGCGTTGCTCGATGTTGTGCAGTTGTTTGAGAAGATCGTTCATAACATGTAATCGTGCTGCCGGACGACGCATTCACGCACGGTGCCGGTCATGCCGGCGGCGGCGCGCTCAGAAGGTCAGCAGCCGGTCGAGATTGTCGCGGAGATACTCCAGGTTGGTGATGATGCCGTCTCCGGAGCTGTCGGTTCCCTCGATCCTGGCCTGGTCGATGAATTCGAGGGCCCGCTGTTTGGCCTGGTTCATGGAGTCGCCCCAGACCAGGGCAAGGGCCAGGTTGGGGTCGTATTCGCTGGGAATGGGATAGGGGCGGTCCGAAGGGACATGGGTATAGACCGCCGACCAGTCGTGTTCCGGCAGGTCGAAACGGGTGATGGTGCCGATCCAGGGGGCAAAATCGCGCCTGGTGTCCTCGGCCACGATCCGCAGCTCAATGGAGGCGCCCCGGAACTCGATGTCCTCCTGGGTGTAGCCCATGGGCTCGCCCAGGGCGAGCCGGATCTGCTCGCGGATCAGATTGGGATGTTCGTTGTTCAGGTAGCTTATCCGGGCCGAGACATCGTTCTCGACCTGGATGCGGGTATTGACCTCCAGCAGGTAGGGCCTGCCGCTGCGGCTGACGATCCACTCCCAGGTGCCGACATTGTCATACCCGACATGCTCGGCCAGGCGCAGGGAGTATTCGACGATCCGGTCGAGGACCTCGCCGGAGTCAAAGGCATAGACATAGCAGGAGTCGTCAAATCCGGGCGCGGCCTCGATACGTTTCTGTCGGCCCGTGGACTGGATCGTACAGTTGCGGGAGCTGAAGTGGACCCGCTCGTTGTGCCGGGAGCAGAGGAGCTGCACCTCGAGATGGTTGAAGTCGCACAGCCTCTGTTCGATGAGCACGCCGCCATCGCCGAACTGGCGCTTGGCGTAGTTCTGCACCTGGCGGTAGACCCGGCGGAACTGTTCGATCCGGTTGACCTCCTCGATGCCCATGCCGCCGCCGCCGGCGGCCGCCTTGATGAGTACCGCCGGCTGTTCGATCTCCTCGTCTTCCTGGACATCAAAGAGATGCTGGGCGATCTCCTCGGCCTCCATCTCGTTGTAGATGGGTGCGTCGGTACCGGGAATGGTGGGGATGCCGAGACGGTTGGCCACCCGTTTCGTATTGATCTTGTCGCCCAGGTTCTTGATGACCTCCCAGCTCGGACCGATGAAGGTCAGGGGCCGGTCGCGGATCGTGACCCGGCGGGCAAAACGGAAATCCTCGGAAAAAAAGCCGTAGCCCGGATGGATGGCGGTGCAGCCGGTATGATCGGCCACGGCCAGGATATCGTTGGGATCGGTATAGCTGGTGATTCGCCAGGCGTTCTGGTCCGGACCGTGCAGCCGGTTCTGCTGCACATGCTCGGAGTCACGGTCGGCATCGGTGTAGACAACGACATATTCCAGGCCCAGGCTCTGGCAGGCCTGCATGATCCGGATGGCGATCTCTCCGCGGTTGGCGATCAGTACTTTGCCCTGCACGCGAAAACCTCTTATATATATGCTGCCGGCAGCGAAAGCTGACCGGACCGGAAATTTCCGGTCAAAATCCTCTCTCTGCACTGCCGGGTGGTGTATACTTCAGGATAACAGTTCAGCGGCACGCCATCTGCCCGAGAGCGGGCCATGGACACCTGTGACGATCACGCACAGCTGGCGCACTGCTGAACTGTTACAAAAAAAATGTCATTATGCAAACCTGTTGCCGCCAGCGGTAAACTGTTACGTTACGCCTGCTGCACTTCGACCGTGCGAAGGCCGCTGATCAGCCAGTGGCTGGCTGTGACAACGGCGCGGAAGCAGGTTGGAACGATTCAGGCGGAATCAGGGGAAATTCAGTTCACAGATCAAAGAATCTACTGTACTCTACCTGGTGCGACTTGCAAAGTCAGAAAGTGAAAAAAAGAGTAGATTCACCCGGGTATGAACCATTCTGATCATGGATAACCTGTCGAAAGAGCAAGGCGGACCAGGAGAGGGCATGGGGCTCTGGCAGCGGCTGCGCTCCCTGCTCCGCCTGCGGGCGGCGCCGGATACCACCGAAGAACTGGAACACGAGATCCAGGAACTGCTGGAGGAGGGGGAGGAACAGGGGTTGATCAGCCGCCACGAGGAGCGGCTGATCAACTCGATATTCGACTTCCGCGAGACCGTGGCATCGGAGATCATGACGCCGTCGGCGGAGATGGTCCTGGCCGACCGGTCGGCCTCGGTCAAGGACCTGATCCGGCTGATCACCGAGGAGGGCTATACCCGGATCCCCATCTACGAGGAGACCCAGGATCATATCATCGGGATTCTCCATGCCAAGGATCTGCTCCGTTTCTGCGTGGACGATGTCGGCGACCGTCACGGGGCGGAAGAGTTCTTCAATCCCCCCTTTTTCATCCCCGAGTCCAAGCCCATCACCGAGCTGTTGCGTGAATTCCAGGCAAGAAAGACGCACATGGCCATTGTTACCGACGAGTTCGGCGGTGTGCGCGGCCTGGTGACCCTGGAGGATATCATTGAGGAGATCGTCGGCGAGATCGACGACGAACACGACCAGGAGGAACGCGAACTGCGGGTGGTGGACGAACGGACCGTCATCGTTGATGCCAAGATCGACATCGAGGAGGTGGAGGACCATTTTTCCGTGACCCTGCCCGAGGGCCCCTATGCCTCCGTGGGCGGCTTTATCCTGCACACCCTGGGCCGGGTGCCGGAGGCGGGCACGGTGATCAACGTGCCGCCGCTCTCCTTCCGGGTCATGACCGCCGATCCGCGGCGGATCAGGACGGTGCGGATCAGGAAGACCGGATGAAGCTCGTGCTGCGAACCTATCAGCCCTCGCGCCTCTTCTCCCTGTCCCTGGCCCTGGCCACGGCCCTGCTGCTCTCCCTGGCCATGCCCGGCCTGGTGGGCTGGTGGCCGCTGCTTTTTGTCGCCCTGGTGCCGCTGCTCCATGGCGCCCTCTACCTGCCACCCCTGCGCAGCGGCTGCATGGGGCTTTTCGCCGGCCTGCTCTATCACCTGATCCTGCTCTACTGGATCGTCATCGTCCTTGGCCGCTACGGCGGTCTGCCACCCTGGATCTCGGTGCCGGCCCTGGCCCTGCTGGCCCTCTACATGGGCGCCTATACCGGCCTGTTCTGCCTCCTGCTCAGCCTGGTGGCCGGCCGTTACTGGCACCGGGAGCGGTGGGTGGCGACTCTGGTCTGGACCGCGCCCGTGCTCTGGGTCGGGCTCGATTACCTGCGCTCGGTGCTCCTGACAGGCCTGCCCTGGATGGATCTCGGCTACGGGCTCTACAGTCGGCCGATGCTGATCCAGGCCGCCGATCTCGGCGGCCATCACCTGGTGAGCTTCTGGCTGGTGCTCGCCAACGCCATGGTGGTGGCGATCATCGACCGGCAGCGGCGGGACGTCCGCTGGAACCAGCGCCGCGAGAGGATGCTGCTGTTGGCCGCCGGCTGCCTGCTGGTTTTTGTCTTCGGCTATTCCATGCTCCGCTACCGGACCATGCCCGCGCTCATGCGGCACGCCCTCCAGGCCCGGGTCACCGTGGTCCAGGGCAATATCGACCAGAGCGTCAAGTGGACCCCGGCCGCCCGCAGCCGCACCGTGGAGACCTACACCCGGCTCTCTGCCAACGCCCTGCGCCAGCGGACCACCGAACTCCTGGTCTGGCCGGAGACGGCCCTGCCGTTCTACCTGCAGCGCGATCCCCTGGCGGAGCGGATCGCCTCCTTTGTCCGCAACCAGAATGTCTGGCTGCTCACTGGCGCGCCCTCCTTCGATGTCAGCGAGGGCCCCGGCGGCGCTCGCCGGGTACGCTACTTCAACGCCGCCCTGCTCATCGACCCGTCGGCCCGGGTGGCGGGGCAGTATGCCAAGCAGCATCTGGTGCCCTTTGGCGAATATGTCCCCCTGCGACGCTGGCTGCCCTTTCTCGAGCCGCTGGTGGTAAGCGTGGGCGATTTCTCGGCCGGTGATTCGTCGGCACCCCTGGTGGCGGGCCGGATGAAGCTGGGGGTCCTGATCTGTTTCGAGGCGATCTTTCCCGACATCGCCCGCCTGGAGGTCCGCCAGGGCGCCAACCTGCTGGCCAACCTGACCAACGATGCCTGGTACGGCCGCTCCAGCGCTCCTTACCAGTCCATGGCCATGGCCGTGTTCCGGGCCGTGGAGAACAAGCGCTCCCTGATCCGTGCCGCCAATACCGGTATCTCGGGCTTTGTCGATCCCGCCGGCAACATCATCAGCGCCACGCCCATTTTCAGGCCCATGGCCCTGACCGCAGACGTCCCCATGCTGGATGTGGAGACCGTTTTCACCCGGGCCGGGTACCGCTTCGGCGCCGCCTGCCTGGCCCTGGCTGCGGCCCTGGTCCTGTTCCGCAGGCGGGGATGAGCCGGCAAAGGGTCGTGCTCCGCATCTTTCTGCCCGCAGGGCAGTGTTTCGGTAATTCAAAGGAGTTGCCGATAGCGGTGAACTGTTACGAGGTCAGGGGTAACCCCTCACGGGATGGCGAAACATCGGTTTGTCCGACCACAATGGTGTAAGCGCTCTCAGAGGCCGTGGATTCGGAGTCTACGCTTGCCTGTGAGGCGTGCCTGGCCGCAGGTAAGCGACCGTAGGGCGACTCCGATAGCCTGTCTATGCGGGCAGGCACGACCGTGCAAAGAGGTAAGCGGAGCGCAGCGGAGACTCCGTGCGGCTCCTGCGAGCGCTTACGGTCAGGGGTTGACCGTGGCCAGCCACTTGAACATGCCGTTCTTCACGGTCAGGATCACTGCCGGCTTGATCATGTCGTGGTCCTTCATGGTCATCATCCCGGTGACGCCCTTGAAGTTTTTTGTGTCCTCCAGTTCGGTCCGGATCTTTTCCCGGTCCGTGGAACCGGCCCGCCCGATGGCATCGAGAAGGATGTTGTAGGTGTCATAGGAGAGTGCGGATACCGAATCCGGTGTGGTGTCCGGATAGGTGGCACGGAAGGTGCGCACGAATATCCTGCCTGCCTGGGTGGTGACGCCCTGCTCATCGAAGTGGGTGGTGAAGGACAGGCCTTCCACGGCCTTGCCGCCGATCTTGATCAGGTCGTCGGCCTGGGCCGCGTCACCGGCGAGAATCGGAACATCGAGGCCGATCTCCCTGGCCTGACGGGCAATGAGCGCCAGTTCCTTGAAATAGCCCGGGCAGTAGAGCAGGTCCGGATGTTTGGCCCGGATGGTGGAGAGCTGGGTCGTGAAGTCGAGGTCGCCCGTGCTGTACTGGAGTCTGGCGACGATCCTGCCGCCCATCTTCTCGAAGTTCTTCATGAAGTAGTTGGCAACGCCAACGCAGTAGTCCTGGCTGACGTCGATGAGCACGGCGGCGTTATCCGCCCTCAGGTTTGCGCGCGCAAACTTGGCGCCCACATACCCCTGGAAGGGATCGGTGAAACAGGCACGGAAGATCCATCTCTTTCCCCGGGTGACCTGCGGATTGGTGGCCCAGGGCGAGATCATGGGCACCCCTGCCTTCTCGGCCACCGGTGCCCCGGCCAGGGTATTGGAAGAGGTGAGGCCGCCGATGATAGCGTCCACCCTGTCAATGTGGATGAGCCGGGAAACCGCACTGGCACTCTCCTGTCTGTTCGATCTGTTGTCAGCAAGAAAGATCTCCACCTTCCGCCCCAGGACAGTAGGCCGGCTCTTGCGGGCCAGTTCCAGCCCCTTGTACCCGATCTGGCCGTAGGTCGCGGACGGACCGGTCAAGGGATAGCAGACGCCGATTCTTACCGGCTCCAGGGCCATGACACCACCGGCGGGGAGGACGGGGAGGAAGAGGGTGAGGGCTATGAACAGGGGCAGGCATTTTTTCATGGCATGCTCCTCCTTGGCAAAAAGGTGCCGGCGATTCGGACACCGGGGAAGGCGGGACACAAACAAATGGGCCATGGGCTCATTGATATTGGTTTTTCCTGCCCGGGTCAAGCAGTATGCATGTCCTGTGGTGAAATGATCCCCGGCTGTACCGCAATTTTCTGGTATCGTTTCCGGGATGCCTGCAGGTCAGGCATCGGAGGGCGGGGTGATACCAGCGGCACCGGCACCAAGAAGTTCCATGACATCGGCCGCCGGCAGCGGCCGGCTGAACAGGAAGCCCTGGGCACCGCTGCAGTAACGGCCGCGCAGCAGTTCGAGCTGTTGCCTGGTTTCGACCCCTTCGGCAATCACGGCCAGGCCCAGGCTCTCGGCCATGGTCAGGATCGCCTCGAGGATCTTGATATCTTCCCTGCGCTCGGCAATGCCGGTGATGAAGTTCCGGTCCACCTTCAGACAGTCCAGGGGCAGGATCTTGAGCCACTCAAACGAGGAGTAGCCGGTTCCGAAGTCGTCCACCGCGATGCGGATGCCCAGGTCGCGGAGCCTCTGGAGCAGACGCACCGCCTTCTGCGGATCCTGCATGACTGCGCTTTCGGTCAGCTCCAGTTCGAGAAACCGTCCGTCCAGGCCGGTCGCGGTCAGGACGGAACCGATCATTTCCACCAGGTTGTCGCGGGTGAACTGGAGGTTGGAGAGGTTGACCGCCATCCGCATCTGCGGGTATCCCGCGGCATGGATTTCCATGAGCTGGCGGCAGGCGGTGCGCAGCACCCACTCGCCGATCTGATGAATGAGCCCGCTCTGTTCGGCAATGGGGATGAAATCCAGCGGTGGTACCAGGCCTCTATCCGGGTGCTGCCAGCGAACCAGCGCCTCGAAGCCCTGGATCTCCAGGGTGGTCAGGCTGACCTGGGGCTGGTAATGCAGGACAAGATGGTTTTCTGCCAGGGCCCGGCGCAGGTCATTTTCCACGGTCAGCCGCTCCCGGGCCAGCGCATTCATCTCCCTGGTATAATACTGGTACTTGTTCCTGCCGAGGCTCTTGGCATGGTACATGGCCAGGTCGGCATTCCTGAACAGGGTGTCGGCATCGTCTCCGTCCATGGGGAAGACGGCGATGCCGATGCTGGCGGTGACCACCACCTCGTTGCCATCCAGGAAGAAGGGTGCCGCCAGCTCACTGAGCAGCCGGCCGGCGACCATGGCCGCGTCATCGACCTTGCCCATCTCGTTGAGCAGGATGATGAATTCGTCGCCGCCAAGCCTGGAGATGGTGTTGCTGACATCGGATCTGAATCTGGCCACGCAGTCGCTGCTGCGCAGGGCAAAACGCAGTCGCTTGGCCACTGACTTGAGCAGCGAGTCACCCACGGCATGACCCAGGGTGTCGTTGATGCGCTTGAAAGAATCGAGATCGATAATCATGGTCGCCATGATCCGGTTGTGGCGCCGGGCGTGGTCCAGGGCGCGGGAAAGGAGTTTCCGGTAATAGGTCCGGTTGGGCAGGCCGGTGAGAGTGTCGTAGTAGGCCATGTGCCTGATACGCAGTTCGTCCTCTTTCCGCTTGGTGATATTGCGCGAGATATGGACAATCTGCCTGATCCGGCCCTCCCTGTTCCTGACGGGAACCGTGTGGATCTCCACGTAGTGCCGACCGTCGGCCTCGGACCGATGGCGGTGTTCGCACATGGCGGCCCTGCCGGTTTGCAGTGTCTGCAGCATGGGGCATTCGTCGTCCGGTGGCGTGCAGGGGGCCTGCCGCCGGTGGGTGACCGCAAAACATTTTCGGCCGATGACCTCATCCTCGGTCAGGCCGAATTCCTCGAGAAAGGAGGCATTGACGTTGTCGATGGTGTGATCGTCCACATTGATGATGGCGATGGAGTCCTGCAGGCTGTCGAGAACGGTTTTGAGGAACTCCGAGGAACGCTCCAGGGCCCTGGTCCGTTTTTCAACCTGCCGTTCCAGGGTCTCGTTGAGGAGCCGCAGCTCGCTGTCGGTCTGCCGGAACCAGTGCAGCGACTGGTTACAGAGATTGATGACGATGAAGACGAAGATGGCGCCGCCCGCAAAGACGAGACCGGTGACCAGTTCCAGGGGAAAGGCGAGACCGGTGAGGAGGATGAGGTCAAAGAGCAGGTAGCCCAGGCAGAAGAACAGGATCAGGAACCCCAGGATCCGCCACTGGAGATGGAAGTTGGCTGGCACCGTGTCCATGGCCTGGCGTACCGGCCGCAGGGAAAGGACGAGGAAGAAGAGCCCGGCCAGGACCAGGATGATGGCAATGGTATTGACAAGCTGCATACCGGGTGTCGCGCGGTGATGGTGACCCGGAGACGCATGGGGCTGTCTCGCGGGGATGTCTCCGGCTATGGCGGAATGCCGTGTTTTCCGGCCAGGTGCCGGAAAATCAGCAGGCCGGAAGGCCGGAAATGCCAAACATTCAGCAGTGCGCCAGCTGTGCGTGATCATGGCTGGCCGGCAGGCAAGCGAGTGCAGCGGGACCCGCTATGCGGCCGGTGGCGAGGGCGTGCAGCTGGCGTGCTGTTGACCCTGTATCCCTATTGTATGGAACAGGGCTGAGAGAAGCAAGCCGCAATGGGGGAAATGGCCACGGATCCGGTTTTCTCCCCTTGAGACTTCCTGCCGGAAAGATTACTATACAGACCACCTAACCCCCTCCCGGGATGACGCATCATCGGTTTTTCCGGGCATCATGGTGTAAGCGCTCCCAGGGGCCGCAGATTCGGCGGGTGTGCCTGATCGCAGGTAAGCGACCGCAGGGAGACTCCGATCGCCTGCCTGTGCGGAGAGGCACGGCCGTGCAAAGAGGTAAGCGAAGACTCCGTGCGGTTCCTGTGAGCGCCTGCCAGAGCACCCTGTCCGCGGGAGGCAGGCAGGACAGATGATGACAATCCGCCGGCCGCGGTGTCTGCTCCGCCACAGGGTGATGGAACGGGAAAGATGGGAACGGTTCACCGCTGTCGCCTGCAGATGGCGTGCTGCTGAATTTTTACAGAAGATGTACGGCAGACTGCGGTCTGCCGGTCGAATTTCGATGGAACGTAAGAAACGAGGTTTTCCCCATGGCTGAAGTAAGCGAGGCTGCCGAGGCAAAACAGAAACTCAATGCCCTCAAGGGCCGGATGCTGGCCCTGAAGGAGCATCTTTGACTTGGATGGCAAGAAGGAAGACATCGCCCGTCTCGAACACCAGACCCTGGCGCCGGAGTTCTGGAATGACCAGGTCACGGCCAAGAGGGTGCAGAAGGAGCTGGGCCAGCTCCAGGATCTGATCGGCAACTGGGAGAAGAACTTTGATGACCTGGAGGAGGCGGACATGCTCCTCGACATGGCCATTGAGGAGAACGACGACGAGACCTACCAGGAGGTAGTGTCCAGCCTGGACGAGCTGGGCAGGCGCATCGACGTGGTCGAGCTGGAGTGCATGTTCAGCGGCGAGCACGACGCGGGCAATGCCCTGCTCACCATCCATGCCGGCGCCGGCGGCACCGAGGCCCAGGACTGGGTGAGCATGCTGACGCGCATGTACCTGCGCTGGGCCGAGGACAAGGGGTTCAAGGCCGATATTCTCGATCTCCTGCCCGGCGACGAGGCCGGCACCAAGAGTGTCACCATCCGGATCCGCGGCAAGTATGCCTATGGCTATCTCCGTTCCGAGGTGGGGATCCACCGGCTGGTGCGGATCTCGCCCTTTGACACCTCGGGCCGCCGTCATACCTCCTTTGCCTCGGTCATGGTCCTGCCCGAGCTCGATGACACCATCGAGATCGACATCAACGAGAAGGACCTGCGCATCGACACCTATCGGGCCAGTGGCGCCGGCGGTCAGCATGTCAACAAGACCGATTCGGCCATCCGCATCACCCACCTGCCCACGGGTATCGTGGTCCAGTGCCAGAACGAGCGTTCCCAGCACCGGAACAAGGACATGGCCATGAAGATGCTCATGGCGCGGCTTTACGAGAAGGAGAAGGAGGAACAGGCCCGCGAGCAGGAGAACCTGCACGGCGACAAGAAGGAGATAGCCTGGGGCAGCCAGATCCGTTCCTATGTCCTTCAGCCCTACCGGATGATCAAGGACCATCGGACCGGCCTCGAGGAGGGCAACGTCGACGCGGTGCTGGACGGCCGTCTTGACCCCTTCATCAAGGCCTTTCTGCTCTGGCAGCCGCCGGCCTGAGTATGGTTGCGGCCGCACTGTAAGCGCTCACAGGGCGCACGGAGTCTTCGCTTACCTCTTCGCACGGTCGCTTCTGTCCGCATAGCAGGCTATCGGAGTCTCCCTGCGGTCGCTTGCCTGCGGCCAGGAGCGCCTGCACGAACCTGCGGCACCTGGAACCGCTTCCAAAAACGAGGTTGAAAAATCGTGACCTTGCATACCCTGTGATCAGTAACCCTTCCTGTGCCTGGTGCGGTGCCTGCACCGTGGTCTGCCCCGTGTTCAGGGTCGATGTCCGGGAGTCGCTGACCGCCCGCGGCAAGATGCACCTCCTGGGATCGCGTCTTGCAGAGCGTCCATCGGCCACCTTTCAGGATATCTTTTCCCGCTGCCTGCTCTGCGGGGCCTGCGAGGATACCTGTCCCCGCCATCTGCCGATCAGGGAACTGGTCATCGGGGCCCGCAGCGGTTTTTCCGCCTTTTATGGCCGGCACGGGGTGCGCAAGACCCTGGCCCGGCTGGCCCTGTCGCGTACGCCTCTGCTCGAGGGACTGGTGCGGGCAGGGATCGTGCTGCAGCTCCTTGATGCCCTGCCGGCGGACAGCGGCCTGCGTCTGAAACTGGGTCTGCTGGAACCGCGGTTCGTGTCTGCCGGCCGGACCCGGGCCACGGCCCTTCCGGGCGACAGGACCTGTCGTCCCGGTTCGGTGGGATACTTCACCGGTTGCCTGGCCCGTCACCTGCAGCCCGCCGTGGCCCGGGCCACGGTCCGGCTCGCCGGGGATCTTGCCGGCCGGCGCTGCTTCGTGCCGGCAGATCAGGGCTGCTGCGGCCTGGCCGCCCTCTCCGCCGGCAGAAAGGATGAGGCCCGCCGGCTGGCCCGGCGCAACATGGAAGCCTTTGCCGGTGCCGACGGGCCGATCCTGACCTCCTGCGCCTCCTGCTCCGCTCACCTTGCCACCTATCCCGAGCTCTTTCGTGACGACCCGGTCCTGCAGGACCGGGCCCGGGCCTTTGCCGGCCGGGTGCGGGAGTTCAGCGAGTTTTTTCTCGGGCCGGTCGAGGCGGCCGGGCCCGGGAGGGATGAGCAGGTTCGGGTCCATTACCATGACCCCTGTCACCTCCGTTTTTCCGCCCGGGGCCGGTCGGCCCCCCGGCGCCTGCTCGATGCCATCGGCCGGGTTCAGCGGACAAGGCCGGCAGCGGGTCCGCTCTGCTGCGGCCAGGGCGGGCTTTTTCACCTGGGGTACCCGGAGTTGTCCATGGAGGTGTTCCGGCGATGCCTGGAGGCCGCCATGGCCGAAGAACCGGAACTGGTGGTGACCACCTGTTCCGGCTGCCTCATGCAGTGGCAGCAGGGGGCTGTCCATGAGGCCGTGACGGTGCGTGTGCTTCATCTCGCTGTTTTCCTGGACGAATGCCTGGGGCAGGGTGGCGGAAGTGTTGCCGGTACGGCCGAGGCCGGGTCCTGAGAAAAGAAAAACCTTGTTTCGTCGGTCTGTTACTGCTAAAAAGAGCCGCATTGACAGGGAATTCAGGTGCTGCCGTCAGGAAAGATGTTTCGGAAGGGGGCAGGCGCATCGACCGTAACAGTGCACCGCTATCGGCAACCACCTTGGATGAGCGCTGCTTTTGGTAAAAGTTCAGCAGTGCATGATCGTGACCGGCCGTGAGGTAAGTGAGCGCAGCGAGACTCCGATAGTCCGCCATGCGGGCAGTCGCACGCGCGTACAGGTAAGCGTAGACTCCGGATGGCGTGCTGCTGAACTTTTACCATCGACCGCATCTGCCGGAGAAGACCATGAGCAAGAGCATCCGACAGCAGCTCGAAGAGCAGGAGCGACAGGTCCTCTCCAGCCACGCCTGCCTGAGCTGCGAGTCACGGGGACGGCTGCGCGAGGAGCCGGATTTCTGTGATCTGCGCACCGTATTCCAGCGCGACCGGGATCGGATCATCCATTCCAAGACCTTTCGCCGTCTCAAGCACAAGACCCAGGTCTTCCTGGCCCCGGCCGGGGACCACTACCGGACCAGGCTGACCCATGTGCTGGAGGTGGCGCAGATTGCCCGGACCATTGCCGTCTGTCTCCGTCTGAACGAATATCTCACCGAGGCCATTGCCCTGGGGCACGACCTGGGCCACACCCCGTTCGGCCATGCCGGTGAGTTCAGTCTCAACCAGCTGCATCCGGGGGGCTTCAGGCACTACCACCAGAGCCTCCGGATCGTGGATTTCCTGGAGAACCACGGTCGCGGCCTGAACCTGACCTGGGAGGTTCGCAACGGCATTGTCAAGCACTCCAAGGGGTATCGTGACATCCTGCCCGACGACTCCGTCGAGCTGCCGGCCACCCTGGAAGGCCAGGTGGTGCGGGTGGCCGATATCATGGCCTATGTCAACCATGACATGGACGATGCCCTGCGTGCCGGCATGATCCGGGAGAGCGACCTGCCCGCCCATCTGCGGGCCGTGGTGGGCGACAATTCCTCCCTGCGCATCGACGCCATGGTGCGGGACCTGGTCTTCAATACCATCAGAGAGGATGACGGCCGCCTGCACCTGAGCAGCCTGATGACCGAGACCATCACCGAGCTGCGGGCCTTTCTCTATGATCATGTCTACCGCAACTGGCGGGTCCATGCCGAGTTCGAGAAGGCGCAGCGGGTGATCAGGGACCTGTACGGGTTTTTCCTTGAGCACGAGTTCCCTGACGGTTCCGTCTCCACGTGTAGCAGGAGGCGTCCTCTCGCCAGCAGGGAGGAGGAGAAGAAACGACACCGCCGGGTCTGCGATTTCATCGCCGGTATGACCGACCGCTATGCTCTGGACCTGTATGAGCTGATCTTCATCCCCAAGCCCTGGTCGGTGCTGTAGGGAGGATCAGGTGCCAGGTGTCAGGTACCAGGGGACAGGTGGCAGGGGGCAGGAGCGTCGGCTGTCTGTGGTAGTGTTGTGGTATGTCCTTGATATTGGTGGTTTGTCGCTGCCGTCAAGGTATGAACGTTTGTCCGAAAGTTGCTGCCCGCAGTGAATGGGGTGGCATAACTTGTATATTTTGTTGTGGCTGTGACGGCCCAGGCCGGTCCCGCCATGCTGGTTTATCACACAATGTCAGAGAAATACGATCTGCCCAAGGGCTATGAGTTTGACGAGGTTGAGGAACGCTGGTACCGCCGCTGGCTGGAGCACAAGACCTTTGCCGCCACCATGGAGGAGGGCAGGGAATCCTTTTCCATCGTCATTCCGCCGCCCAATGTCACCGGTGTGCTCCACATCGGCCATGCCCTCAACAATACGCTGCAGGACATCCTGGTCCGGTACCACCGGATGAGAGGTGACAATACCCTCTGGGTCCCGGGCACGGACCATGCCGGCATCGCCACCCAGAACGTGGTGGAGCGGCAGCTGGCCACCGAGAACCTGAGCCGGCATGACCTGGGCCGGGAGAAGTTCATCGAGCGGGTCTGGCAGTGGCGCCGGGAGAAAGGCGGCACGATTATCAGCCAGCTCAAGCGGATGGGCGCCTCCTGCGACTGGGACCGGGAACGGTTTACCATGGACGAGGGACTGTCCCGGGCCGTGCGCGAGGTCTTTGTCCGGCTCTATGAGGACGGCCTGATCTACAAGGGCGACTACATCGTCAACTGGTGCCCGCGCTGTCATACCGCCCTGGCCGACGACGAGGTGGAGCATGATCCCACCGACGGCAAGCTCTACCACATCCGATACCCCTATGCCGACGGTTCCGGCCATGTGGTGGTGGCCACCACCCGGCCTGAAACCATGCTCGGCGACACCGCCGTGGCCGTACATCCCGACGATGAACGCTATCGGGGCCTGAAGGACATCGGCGTCAGGCTGCCGCTCACCGGCCGCGTCATCCCGGTGGTCTACGATCACCACGTGCAGCGGGAATTCGGTACCGGCGCCCTCAAGGTGACCCCGGCCCATGACCGCGACGACTACGAGATCGGCCTGCGCCACGACCTGGAACGGATCAAGGTCATGGATGATCACGGGATCATGAACGAGGCGGCCGGACCCTATGCCGGCCTGGACCGGTTCGAATGCAGGGAGCGCATTGTCGCTGACCTGGAAGAACAGGGTCTTCTGGAGAAGGTCGAGGCCTACCAGCACGCGGTGGGTAAGTGCTACCGCTGCGGTACCGTGGTGGAGCCGACCACCTCCAGACAGTGGTTTGTCTCGGTGCGGCCCCTGGCCGACAAGGCGGTTGCCGCGGTACGCGAGGGCAGGATCCGCATCTTTCCCGGAACCTGGTACAATACCTTCTACGCCTGGATGGAGAATATCCGCGACTGGTGCATCTCGCGCCAGATCTGGTGGGGGCACCGGATCCCGGCCTGGACCTGCAGGGAGTGCGGAGGGCTCACTGTCGCGGTGTCGGATCCGGACGCCTGCCAGCACTGCGGTTCCCGGGAGATCGTCCAGGAGGAGGACGTGCTCGATACCTGGTTCTCGTCCGCGCTCTGGCCATTTTCCACCCTGGGCTGGCCGGAGAAGACCCCGGAACTGGCGCTTTTCTATCCCACCTCGGTCCTGATCACCAGCTTCGATATCCTCTTTTTCTGGGTGGCGCGGATGATGATGATGGGGCTGCACATCATGGAGGAGGTACCCTTTCGTGACGTCTATCTTCATGCCCTGGTCCGCGACAAGTACGGCAAGAAGATGTCCAAGTCCACGGGCAATGTCATCGATCCCCTGGACATGATCGAAAAATTCGGTACCGATGCCTTCCGCTTCACCCTCACCGCCTTTGCCGCCCAGGGCCGCGAGATCCGTATGGACGAGGAACGGGTGGAGGGCTACCGGCGGTTTATCAACAAGCTGTGGAACGCGGCCCGGTTCGCGCAGATGCATCTCAGGGACGAGGATCCCGGCATCACTGCGGTCACGGACCTGCCTGCCCGCCTGGCCCTGCCGCACCGCTGGATTCTCAGCCGCACCAACGAGACCGTCCGCCAGGTACTGGCTGCCATCGAGGGCTACAACTTCAACGAGATCGCCTCGGCCATCTACCAGTTCACCTGGCACGAGTTCTGCGACTGGTATCTGGAATGGATCAAGGCGGACCTCTACGGAGACGACGAGCAGGCGCGACGGGATGCCCGCGGCGTGCTGCTGACAGTGCTGGAGCATATCCTCAGGCTGCTCCATCCGGTGACGCCCTTTGTCACAGAGGAGATCTGGGCCCAGCTTCCGGGTGAGCGCTCCTTCATCATGACCGAGCCGTTTCCCGAACCGGTCACAGCCTGGGAGGACCAGCGGGCCGAGGCGGACATGGAACTGCTCATGGGGATCATCTCCGGCCTGCGCACCATCCGCAGCGAGGCTGAACTCCATCCGACAGCGAAGATCGAGGCCACTGTCATCTGCGCCGACACGGACAGGCGGGCCCTGATCGAGTCCTTTGCCGGGTCCATCGCCGCCATGACCCGGGCCAAGCGTCTGGATATCGTCGAGCGCAGCCCTGTACCCGATGATGCCGGCCATGCGCTGTTTCAGGACGTGGAAATGGTGGTGCCCCTGCGGGGGCTCATCGACGTGGAGGCGGAGCTGGACAAGCTGGCCCGGGAACGAAAGAAACTCGAAAAGGAACTGGCGCGGGTCACCGGCAAGCTGGCCAATGAAAAGTTTCTTGCCAATGCCCCGGCAGCGGTGGTGGACAAGGAACGGGCCCGGGAGGCGGAGCTGCGGCGGCGCCTGGAGAAGAATGCCGAGTCAACGGCCCGGCTGAATAGACTGAACTGAGATCATGGAACTCGATACCTTTCTCCTCGACGGACAACTGCGCCGGTTCCTGCGGGAGGACCTGGAACACGGCGACATCACCACCGAGGCCCTTTTCGACAACGAACAGACCGCTCTCGCCACCATGGTCGCCCGCCAGGACCTGGTGGCGGCCGGCATGGAGCGGGTGGCGGCCCGTGTCTTCTGTCTGCTCGGGGGCGGCACCATCACCTTCGGCCAGATGGCCGCTGATGGCGAAGAGAAGAAAAAGGGCGAGGTGCTGATGACCATCAACGGTCCGGTCCGTACCCTGCTCCGCGGCGAACGGGTGGCCCTGAACCTGGTGCAGCGGCTGTGTGGCATCGCCACCCTGACGCGCCGCTTCGTGGAACGGGTGCAGGATCTGGAGGTGCGGATCGTCGATACCCGCAAGACCACTCCCGGCCTGCGGATGCTGGAAAAGTACGCGGTCAGGGCCGGCGGCGGTGCCAACCATCGCTACAGCCTGGCCGATGGGGTGCTCATCAAGGACAATCACATCGCCGCCTGCGGTTCCATCAGCGAGGCCCTGCGCCGTGTCCGCACCCGGGTGCCCCATACCATGGCCGTGGAGGTGGAGTGCGACACCCTGGAGCAGGTGCGGGAATGCCTCGACTGCGGGGTCCAGGTGCTCCTGCTGGACAACATGGATGTTGCCACCATGCGCCGGGCCGTGGAGATGACGGCTGGCCGCGCCCTGCTCGAGGCTTCGGGCGGGATCAGCCTGGACACGGTACGGCAGATCGCCGAGACCGGGGTCGATATCATCTCCGTCGGCCGGCTCACCCATTCCGCCCCCGCCTGCGATATCGGCCTGGACTGGATGCACTGAATGTAACCCCTTGCGGGATAACCAACCGTGCGGTCCCTGTGAGCGCTTACAACTGAATTCCAGGCCGCCCGGAGCCATTTGCGGCGCATAATGGCCCGCTTCCTTGCATATTCACCTGTCTCGACATTCTCGGTGTACGAACAGTGCCGGGATTTAGGTAAAAAAACAGGGGGGCGAAGACCGGGTGAGCTGTTGTGTCCGGCCGGGCCACATGTCATCTACCGGTCCGATTCGTTCCGGCGCACCAGGGTGAGGTGCGGGCCTGGCGGCACATTCTCCTTTTTTTCCCTGTCAGGCCGGAGATTGTCACCCGCCCCCCGGGTTGCAGGGATGAAGCGGTTGACGATCTGGTCCCAGAACATGGCCCGGATCAGGGAAAACCGGTTCTCGGCCGATCCGGCATGCCGGAGGACCCTGTCCAGCTGCTGCTGCTGCCGCTGCAGCGATTCCCGTATACGCGGGTCATCATAACTGGCAATGGTCTCGCTGATCAGGCGTCGCCGTTCCCGTTCAAAGGCGAGCCTGTCTTCCTTGAACAGGGTTTTCAGCCGCCTGTGTTCCTCTTCTCCCTGCTCTCTGGTTTTCCAGGGTTTCATTGGTTCTCCCTTTTCTGATGTGTGGAAAGTGCAATGGGTCGCTCCGCCTTTTTCCGGGATCTTTGAGCCGTTCGGACGCAGGCGGGATCTTTGCAGGAAAATCCTTTGAGTATCTTTTCCGCGGGTAACCGCAGCAGGTCGGTCATCCGGCCGGCCGGTACAGGCGGACTGACCAGAAAACCCTGGATCAGGCGGCAGCCGTGCTCACACATGAAGTGGGCCTGCTCCTGGGTCTCGACCCCTTCCGCGATCACACCCAGGCCAAGACTGGCCGCCATGTTGATGATGGTGGCGGCAAGGACGGTGTCATCCTCGTCTTCAGGCAGGTTGCGGACAAAAGAGCGGTCGATCTTAAGGATGTCGATGGGGAGCTGTTTGAGATAGGCCAGGGACGAATAACCGGTCCCGAAGTCGTCAACCGAGATGGTGATGCCCATCTTCTTCAGCTCCCACAGCAGGCCGATGGCCAGGTCCTCCCGCTCCATCATCAGGGTCTCGGTGATCTCCAGTTCCAGGGCACCGGCGGGCAGACCACTGGCTAGAAGGGCCTCTCCCACCGAGGAGAGGAAATTCTCCTGGGTGAACTGTCGTGCCGAGAGGTTGACCGAGACCGTGAGGTCAAAGCCCATGTTGCGCCAGCGGACCGTCTGCCGGCAGGCATCGACCAGAACACGCATGGCCAGGGGAATGATGAGGCCGGTCTCTTCGGCCAGGGGAATGAATTCTGCCGGCGATATGACCTCACCCGGTTCCGGCTCCCAGCGGACCAGAGCCTCCAGGCCGACGATCCTCCGCCTGATCAGGTCCACCTTGGGCTGGTAGTAGACCAGGAATTCGTCATTGTCCAGGGCGTGCCGCAATCGGGTGCTCAGGGAGAAACGGCGGGTGATCTTTTCGTTGAGCTCGGTGGTGAAGAGACGGTAGGTGTTCTTGCCCTCTTCCTTGGCCCGGTACATGGCCAGATCGGCATTGCCGATCAGCGTTTCCTCGTCCTCCCCGTCATCTGGTGCCACGGCGACACCGGCGCTGATGGTAATGAAGAGCTGCCTGCCCTCGATGGCGAAGGGCGGCTGAAAACTCTCGCTCAGTCGCTGGGCCGTGTCGGCCGCGGTCTGCACATCAGTGATGTTTTCGAGAAGAATGATGAAATCATCGCTTCCCTGGCGAGCCACGGTGTCATTTTCACGCACGCACTTCCTGATACGCATGGCAGCCTGCTGCAGGAGGAGGTCACCGACAGTATGCCCCAGGGCATCATTGATCTCTTTGAAGTCGTCAAGGTCCAGCATGATCAGGGCCAGCTTCCTGCCCAGCTGCCTGGCATTGCGCAGGGCCACTTTGAGCCGGTCCAGGAGCAGGACCCGGTTGGGCAACCCGGTGAGGGCGTCGTGGTAGGTCTGGAACTGCAGCTCCTTTTCCTGGCTCCTGATCTCGGTCATGTCATGGAAGACAAAGATCACGCTGCTCAGGCGGCCGTTGCTGTCGCCCAGCGAGGTAAGCTGCATCTGCACAGGATAGATCTCGCCGTTCTTGCGACGGCTCCATATCTCGCCCTGCCAGAATCCCTTTTCCCGTACCGCATCCCACATCGACTCGTAGAATCCTTGAGGATGGCGGTCTGACTTGAAGACGGAGGTGTCCTTGCCGATAACCTCTGACGCTGCGTAGCCGGTTATCCGCTGCCCGGCCGGGTTCATTTCCCGGATGATCCCCTCGGCATCGGTCACCACGATACCCTCGATGGTATTGGTGAAGATCTTGTCAAAGAGCACGAGCTGCGACTGCGTCTTTCTGATGGCGCTGATGTCCTGGAAGCTGCCGTGCTTGCCGATGGAACGCCCCTCATCGTCCACGGCGTCTTCATACTCGACCCGCAGGCAGAGGAAGTGGTCTGCTCCGTCTTTTCGCACCCGGAATTCGATGCTGTCCCCTCCTGCATGATGCTCCATATCTGCAAAGAAGGATGCCACCTGGCGCCGGTCTTCCGGGTGCACCAGGTGGAGGATGGCGCTGCGGCTGGGAACAAAGGTCACCGGGTCCAGGCCGAGAACGGAGTAGACTGCCTCAGAGATATTGAACCTCCTGGACCGGCTGTCCCACTGCCAGTAGCCGACCTTTGCGATCTTCTGAGCATTTTCGAGTTGTTTTTCGACCAGGCGCAGGGCCTCCTCGTGTTCTTTCTGGCGGCTTATGTCCACGAGGTAGCCATGGTAGTGGGTGATCCGGCCCTGGTCATCACGGAGGATCCTGGTGGTGTCGTGAACCCAGCACGTTCTGCCGTCACCATGGATCAGCCGGTATTGCTGGACAAACCGATCCGCCTCCGGGTTGCAGTGGGCACGTACCTCCGCTGATACCCTCTCCAGGTCGTCGGGGTGGATGATATCCGCATAGGCAATACGATTTTCCAGGAGGTCTGCGGCCGCATAACCGAAGATCGTCTCAACGTTGGCTGACACGTATTCCACGGGCCATCCACGGGTGGCCTTCCACCTGAAGACTACGGTCGGACCGGCATTGAAAAGGCGCTGCTCCTGGCGCAATGCCCTTTCCGTTTTCCTGAGGCGGGTGATATCCCGATTGGTTGCTCTTCGGCCGAGCCAGCGGCCGTCATCAGCAACAATCGGCTGGCACTGGTGCCAGATCCAGCGTACCTCGCCCTGCCTGGTGACAATGCGGAATTCCAGCTCCGATTCCTGTCCCAGGCGGTCAAGATGCCGGCAGTGGTGATCCAGGAGCTTCTCCCTGTCATCAGGGTGGACGATTTCGAACAGGAGCTCCGGCCGGGCAAGCAGTTCCTCCCGGCTGTAGCCGGTGATCCGTTCGCATGCCGGTGAAATATAGGCCGGGCTGCCATCGGGCAGGATCCAGGTTTCCCAGTCAAAGGAAAAATCGGCAATGATGCGGAAGCGAAGTTCGCTGTCCCGCAACTCCGAGATAGGATGGTTGCTGGTCATATCTGCTGCGGTTGGTTGATGTATGGAGGTGTATCAGACTGTAAACCTGGCTGTCATGGCGCGGAGCTGTTCGGCAAGTTCTGACAGGGCCCGGACACTGTCCATGACCTGGAGGCTGGCATCGTTCATTTCGCCTGTAGCCTGTCTCACTTCGGCAATGTCCCTGGCGATCTCGCCCGATACCGTTGAACTCTGGGCGATATGTTCCGTGACCTCCTGCAGGCCCTGAGTGGCCTGGCTCATATTGGTGGCAATTTCTCCGGTGGTTGCGGTCTGTTCTTCCACTGCGGCGGCAATGGTGCCAACTATAGCGTTGATGTCGTTGATCACGGTTGAGATCCGGCTGATCTGAACAACCGCGCCCTGGCTCGAAGCCTGGATGCTTTCTATCCGGGATCGTATTTCTGCCGTCGCTTCAACGGTCTGTTTGGCCAGTTCCTTGATTTCATTGGCCACGACTCCAAATCCCTTTCCTGCCTCTCCGGCCCGTGCAGCCTCGATAGTGGCATTGAGGGCGAGCAGGTTGGTCTGGTCCGATATCTCGGCGATGGTTTCCGTCACCTTGCCGATCTCATCAGCCGCCTGGCCCAGTTCTCCGATCTTCTCCGAGGTGGTTCGCACATCGGTCACCGCCGATGAGGTTATGGCACTGGCCTTGGCGGTGTTGCTGGATATCTCGTTGATGGCGCCTGAGAGTTCATCCGTTGTTGTGGCAACAATGCTGATGTTGGCCGCAGCCTGTTCCACTGTAGCAGCAACGCTGGTCATGTTGGTGCTCATCTCCTCGGCCGCCGTGGCCACCGACTCTGCCTTGGCGGCTGTTTGCCCTGCCCCGGTCGTCACCTGTTCGGAGATGGCAGAGAGTTCGGTCGATGACGAGGCCAGTGTCTCGATGCCGTTGCTGATTTCCGACAGCATTTTGCCGGTGGCACCAACGATCTTGTTCATTGCTGCCGCCAATTGCCCGGCCTCGTCGTGCTGCCGGATATCCAGGGAGGAGGTGAAGTCGCCGGCTGCAACCTGGTTGGCGAAAGCAACGCCACGTATGAGTGGCCTCGAGATATGCCGGGCCAGGATAACAGCCCCCAAAACCAGGAGCATTGCCAGGACCGCAACGTCGATGAGAATGGAGCGGTGTAATGCCTGCACCGGCTGCCTGATTTCGTTTTCGTCGATCTCGGCCAGCAGAGCCCAAGTCACATCTCCTATATGTACAGGAGTAAAGGCGCTGAGGACAATGTCTCCCCTGTAACTTCTGGCGGTTTCCGTGCCCTTGAGACCATTGAGAGCGGCGCGGCTCGGCCCGGTGTCCACGCCGTTGTTCCGGACTGTGCCGGCAAGGGAGGCCCGAACAGAATGTTGCTGCGGATCCAGGCGCGAATCAGAACGCATTTTTTTGTCCGGCCCCACGAGATACGTCTCTCCTGACGCACCCATGCCGTCACGTTTCTGCATCATGGCGTTGATGCTGTCCGGAGAAATCTGGAGAGCCAGGACGGCCAGGATCTGTCCCTGGCTGTCGAGGACCGGTGTGCCGATAAAGGCTCTCGGTTCACCGGCAGCAGGGGCATAAGGGCTGAAATCCAGAAAGGATGTTTTCTTTTCCTTGACAACCTTGTTCCACAGCCTGGCCAAGGGACCGTTCCGGGAGGAACCATGGGCCAGATTGGTGCCCAAGTCGTTCTTCCTGGCTGCCGTGTACATGACATGACCATGACGGGCACAGATTATGAGGACATCCGAATAGCCATATTTTTTTAGATAGCTGGCAAGATCGCCACTCTTTTCCTGCCATATTTGCCGATAGGCTGGGGTGGAAACATCGTAGGGGCCATCCGGCCGGACATGGGTTGCAGTATGATAACGCCTCAACTCATGGAAGATGAGTGTGACGTCTGCGCTTTTTGAGAGGATCTCTGCATCCCGAAATCGGTCATTGAAGTACTGTTCAATCCCTTGTTTCTTAAGCGAAGCAATGGCTGTCAACTCGTTAATCGCCTGATGCTGGATGCTCCTGCCAGCCTTGCTTCCGGCTGACCAGCCAATGAGCAGGACCGGGGCAATGCCGGCGACCAGAAAGGCGATGACCAGCTTCGGAGTGAGCCTGATGTCTTGTATCAGGTGCATTGTTCCTCCCTTGTGTATTTTGCCTGTCTGATCTCTGCCCGGCCTTGCGCGAGGGCCTGGGAAAGATCCACCATGCTGTAAGGTTTTTTCAGAAATCCCGCCGCTCCCTCTGCCAGGGCCTTGTCGAGTTCATCGCTTTCCGAAAAACCGCTGACCAGAATGACAAACTGAGACGGATGCATGCGGATGATCTCCCGAAATGTCTCTGCTCCGTCCATGCCCCCCAGGACCATGTCCAGCAGGACCACGTCAGCCGTATGGTGGCGCAGGTATTCCACCGCTTCTTCACCAGAACTGACAGCGGTCACGCCATAGCCAAGGTAGGCGAGCATCTCGCCGGCGATCTCCCTCTGCAGAGCAATGTCATCAACGACCAGAACTGATCCGTTGCCCTGATGGCTGATCCTGTCCTCGGTGGAGGTCGCTGTTTCTGTATTGTCGCCCTCTTGACAGGCAGGCAGTCGGACCGTAAAGGAACTGCCCTGGTCACTGCTTTGCACCGTGATGGTGCCGCCATGGGCGTGGACGGCATTCCAGACCACGGCCAGTCCGAGGCCGGAGCCACTGCGGCCCAAAGTCTTGGTCGAATAGAATGGTTCAAAAATCTTTTCACGGTCTGCAGCGGATATTCCCGGGCCTGTGTCTCGAACCTCGAGCAGGACAGAGGCGGCGTCGGTCCCTGTCGCAGATTCGTTGGCCGTGCGGATGGAAACCTCCCCCTCTGTACCTGTTGCCTCAACGGCGTTGCTGATCAGGTTCATCACCACCTTGGTGATGTGAATGGGAGAGCATCGGCAGAGCCGCAGATTCGGATCCGGATCAAAGTTGAGGCGCACATCCGGATAGAGTGAAGAGAGTTTCCGCCGTTCCAGGGAGTGCAGGTATTCGCTGACCAGGTCATTGATAGACACTCTCTGTTTGTTCATGGCCACCCCCCTGGACATGGTCAGCAGATCATCGACCACCGCTGCAGCCCGCCGGCCTGCGGCGAGAATGGACTGGAGCGGTTTTCTGAGTTCACTGTCCGCTGGCAGCCTGGCGAGCAGCAGCTCGGGATAGTTGATGATACCGGAGAGGATATTGTTCAGATCATGGGCGACTCCTCCGGCAAGCAGGCCGATGGCCTCCATCTTTTCGGCCCGCTGCAGGCGGAGAAGCGTTTTTTTCTTTTCTTCTTCCGCCTGTTTCAGACTGGTGATGTCCCTTCCCATGAGCAGAAGACCGACAAAGGAGTGGTCACTGTCCCGCAGGACAGAAATCTGGATATCCAGGAAATGTCCCATGTGCCACATTTCGAAGTGATAGCGTCCTCTGCTGCGCAACCGGTCGATGACCTTCCGAAGCTCGCGTCCGCGGGAGGCGAACCTGTCATGGATCTCTTCCAGAGAGCGGCCAATGGCCTGCTGTTTCGGCAGGCCGAGGAGACGTGCGGCCTCGGCGTTGAAGTACTTGATCCGCAGCACCTGGTCCGTGGCCACGATCGCGGTATTGGTCGAAGACTCCAGGATGGACTCGAGATAGAGCAGGTGGTTTTTCTTCGGTGTCCCTTTTCTCTTGCCTGGGGGAATGGTTATGCGCTGGAAAAGGTCCACGAGTCGCTCTTTCCAGTGTGTACGCAGGACCGGTAAGAGCAGATTCGCCAGTGTAGCGAAGGTGTTGTGTCTGCAGGAGGGAGTGTGGCGCATCGTTGTTTTCTACCGGGCGGGACCGAGGAGACGGAGATAGTCGGCCAGCTTGATCCTGTTGTTGGTCAGGTCGAGTTTCTTCCGGATGTTCTGGCGGTACACGTCGACCGTCCGTTTGGAAATGTTGAGAATTCTTGCGATGTCACGGGACGACTTTCCCCGCTGAATCAGGTTGACAATCAGTGTTTCCCGGGGCGTGAGAAGGCCCAGGCGCTTGTCGCTTACCGGCCGTTTCTCGGTCCGTTCCCTGGCCAGAAGCTGAAGGTTCGCGGAGATGATACCCAGCAGCTCCCGGGCCGACTGCTCTTCGGTGATGGAGATCAGGTGGTCCAGATAGGGAAAGATCAGGGTCCTGATCTGTTCAGAGATCTCCTTTTCCGTCTCCCGGCCGATGTACTGATACTGTTCGAGGAGCACCTTGAGGGTGATGTTGGTTTTTTCCCGGTTTTTTATCTCTGCCCGCAGGGCCTCTTCCGCCTCGACCCGTTCAGTGACGTCCCGGCCCAGGATCACGAGCCCCTTACGTTCTCCGTCCGGGTGAAAGAGCGGCACCTTGATGACATCAAGAATCCTCCTGCTGCCGTCCGAACGGAGAATGATCTCGTCGCTGCGGCACACCTTTTTGCTTTGCCAGCAGATTTCGTCTGTCTTTCTGCAGCTTTGGAAAGCCTTGCGGTAGAAAGGACTCTGTTCCTCCAGGTCGCTGTCGGTGAGGCCCCTGTAGTCGATGGCCGTGATTTCAAAGAGTTCCAGAATGGCGTTGTTGGCCAGCAGCCATCTGCCGCGACTGTCCTTGAAACAGATGATATCCGGCGAGGCATTGACCAGGGCGTGGAGTTGCTCGTTTTTCTCCTGCAGGGCCTGTCGGGCAAGGATCTGTTCGGTGATGTCGGTCGATATGCCGGCCACCGCGTAGATGGAGCCATTGCCGTTCGCGAGTGGGAATTTTATCGACAGGTAGGTATGTTCCCCATCTTTCTGGCAGACCTGTTCCTCGAACCGGAGGATACGCTCCTCGGCCAGAACCCTGAGATCGTTTTCCCGGAAGCGGCGCCCGGTCTCCGGGGGAAAGAGATCACGGTCTCTCTGGCCGATCACCTCCTGTCCCCGGCTGGTAAAGAGTTTCCTGAACTGCCGGTTGACCAGCATGTATCTGCCGTCAATGTCCTTGACAGAGATAACCGCCGATGTGTTGTTGATAATGGAGTTGAGGAGGTTGTTTGCCTTTTTCAGGTCCTCCTCCATCCGTACCCGGGCCGTGATGTCCCGGAGAAAGACCATCTTGACCGGGTACCCAAGGGTATTTTTCAGTGGTGAATCATGGATCTCGAACTCCTTGTCGCAGGTGGTGCAGTAGACGCGGCGGCAGTCGTTTTCTCCCGCAAAGATCTTCTCGCTCCGGCACTCGGGGCAGGGCGTCGAGCGCTGCTGGACGTACTGGTAGCATTTGCGGCCCTTGACTGGGCCGAATTCGCGGATCAGCACCGGGTTGGCATACTCTATCTCGTGGCGCTGGTTGACGATGTAGACTCCCTCGGGTATGGAGCGCAGGACCGAGTCGAGCCGCTCCTGCTCGAGCTTTTTCTGTTCTTCGGCCCGGACCAGGGCGGAAATGTCGCGAAGGATGATGGTGGT
>Ga0256833_1000374_pt1 | contig 35617 bp, 29 predicted proteins | sample 356284metaG_FD_190535 | JGI IMG/M metagenome (GOLD analysis project Ga0256833, IMG submission 190535) | Hydrothermal vent microbial communities from Mid Atlantic Ridge, Atlantic Ocean - 356-284 | ecosystem: Environmental > Aquatic > Marine > Hydrothermal vents | place: Atlantic Ocean: Mid... | reverse complement strand
TTGAACAGAAAACCGGTGAACAGGATGCCCGAGCCGACAACGGCGATGAAGACCGCGATCAGCTTCGGCTTGAGCACCTTGCGCAGGATCACCATCTCCGGCAGGGACAGGGCGATGACACTCATCATGAAGGCCAGCACCGTGCCCAGGGCCGCCCCCTTGCCGAGCAGCGCCTCCACCACCGGAACGATACCGGCCGCGTTGGAGTACATGGGAATACCCACCAGAACCGCTGCCGGCACCGACCACCAGGCATCCCTGCCCATGATGGACGCCATGAGGTTTTCCGGCACAAAGCCGTGGATCAGCGCACCGACGCCGATACCGGCAAGCACGTAGATCCAGACCTTGCCGACGATATCGCGCACCGCCTCGCGCCCTCGATCGACCCGGTCGCTCCAGCTCAGTTTCTCCTCCATGACGATGGCCTCCCCGGCCCGCAGTTCCCTGACCCAGTCCTCGATCCAGTTTTCCAGGCCCAGGCGGCCGATGACCCAGCCGGCGACAATGGCAATGAGCAGGCCGCTGACCAGGTAGATGGCGGCCACCTTCCAGCCAAGCAGCCCGTACAGCAGGACCAGGGCGATCTCGTTGACCATGGGCGCGGCAATGAGAAAGGAAAAGGTCACCCCCAGCGGCACGCCGGCCTGGACAAAGCCCAGGAACAGGGGCACTGCCGAACAGGAGCAGAACGGGGTGACGATACCCAGCAGGGCGGCCATCACGTTCCCCGCCGATTCCCGCCTGCCGGCCAGGTAGCGTCGGGTCCGCTCCTGGGTGAAGAACGATCTGATCATGCCGATGACAAAGACGATCAGGGTCAGCAGCAGCATCACCTTGGGACCGTCGTAGACAAAGAACTGGACCGCCTCGCCCAGGTGGCTGCCCCGGCGCAGACCCAGAAGTGTATAGGCGAAGTAATGGGAAAAGGGCTCCAGTTGCCGGTACACCACATACCAGAGTACCAGCCCGGCGAGGCCGATCCCCAGGGCGAGAGGCCTGCTGAATCGTGTCGTCCTGCGCTTTCCGGCCACCTGGCCGGAGTCTGTCTTTGCTCAGCCGCAACCGGCAGGTTGTATGGGTTCCATGGATCTCCTCCGTCATGCTCTGATCATCCTGACCGGGATTTTCGCCTGTTCGGGGCCAGAACCGACCGATGGTTCGTTCGAGCGCCCTGTGTTTTTCGGGCCGTGGCGACAGAAAGAGCCTGCCCCGCCCGAACTACGGATTCTTGCAGTTATCTACATATCGTCATTTAACGAAATGGTAACGCCTGCCAACACCTCTGTCAATGAAAAAAGAAAAACACGCCATACGATGAAAAGAGTTACAAAATATGAGCAGCGGGAAGATGACGGACCACGGCTGCGGCGCAATCCGTTGCCGTCATGGCCGGGTCAGCCTGCCACCGGAAGACGGACGAAAAATGTCGTCCCCTGTCCGGGCGTCGAGGTGAAGGAGATGGTACCTCCATGTTTGTCATGGATGATGGTACGGGCGATGGCCAGGCCCTGGCCCGAGCCGAGACCGACCTCCTTGGTGGTGAAAAAGGGATCAAAGATCCTGTTCCTGATGGCATCGGGGATTCCCTTGCCCGTGTCCACCACCGAGACCACGACCTCGTCATCCTCTGTTCGCGTCTCAATGGTGATCCGCCCTCTCTCATCGCCACTGCCGACGACATCGGCGATGGCATGGGCCGCGTTGACCACCAGGTTGAGGATCACCTGGCCGATATCACCGGGATGAGCCCTGATGACCGGCAGATCACCAAGCCTGGTCTCCACGTCGGCAACGTATTTATACTCGTTGCGGCAGACGACCAGCGTATTCTCGATGATGGCGTTGATGTCTGTCTCCTGTTTTGCCTCGCTCCGATCGGCGTGGGCGAACCCCTTCAGGCCCTGGACGAGGCGGGTGACCCTGTCCACGCCATCCTCGGTCTGTTCGAAGGCGCCCGGCACCTCCTCCTCCAGGTACTCCACATCGATCTCTTCCTCGAAGTCCGCCAGCTCCCTGCAGATTCCCGCATATTTTTCATCCCGGCCCATGCTCTGCCGGAATGCCCTGTAGCGATGGAGCAGCTCGAGGATATCGTCAAACCCCTCGCGGAGGAAGGTGAGGTTGCTGGCGATGAACTGCATGGGCGTATTGATTTCATGGGCAATACCGGCCGAAAGCTCGCCAATGGACTCGAGTTTCATGCCATGGATACGCTTTGCCTCCTGCAGGCGCATCTCGGTCAGGTTGCGGAAGGTCAGAACCGCACCATTGATCCGGTTACGTTCATCACGCGTGGAACAGGCAATATAGTCAACGGAAAAGCTTGTGCCGTCCTTGCGCCAGAAGATATCGCCATCAACATGGTGCGACGAGCCATCCTCAAGGGCGGCATAGACAGGGCAGAACTCCCGTGGATAGGGACTGCCGTCATCCAGGGTGTGATGGATGGTCTCGTGACAGCTCCTGCCGAGGAGTTCATCCTCCTTCCAGCCGAGGGCGGCGAGGGCGGCGCTGTTGGCCTGAATGATCCGTCCCCGACGATCTACCAGGAGAACAGCCCCTTCCACCCACTTCAGCATCATCTCGTTCTGATAACGGAGCTGATTGAGGGCCTCGCGGGCACTGTCCAGTTCCTGCTGAAGCGATTTTATGTCCTGATCTCGGGCCATTATCCTCCGACCGCCGTCGGCACCTGGAATCTCAAAGCCGCTCTGCGCATCCACTCCCATTATGGCATGCCGTGCCAAAAAAAGTCAAATCCGGGACCGGTTCAATCACGCACGAGCGATTCCCGGAAGGGTTGTGCAAGCAGGGGTAATGGGCTAGAGTGTGGCAATAGTTCACCGCTATCGGCAACCACCTGAACAGGCCGATACTTTTGATAAAAGTTCAGCAGTACGTCAGCTGTGGGTGATCGTGGCTGGCCGTCAGGCAAGCAAGCGTATCGAGACTCCGATCGCCCGCTATGCGGCCAGCCGCGAGCGCATGCAGAATGCGTGCTGCTGAACTTTTACAGAGTGTGAGATTAACTCCTCCCGCCCACATAGAGAAACATGCCAACTCCTGTACGATCCCGGAAAAAAAAACGGCCGCCGCTCTCCTTTGTCGCCACCTGCAGCGCCGGCCTGGAGGACCTGGTGGCCGGCGAGGTTCAAGGTTTCGGCGGCCGCCGTGTTCGCAGCACTCCCGGCGCAGTCTCCTGGCAGGGCGCCATGGAAAGCGCCTACCGGGCCTGTCTCTGGTCAAGGTTTGCTTCCCGTGTCCTGCTCGAGATCGCCACCTTCGAGGCCCCTGACACCGATATCCTCTACCGCAGGGCGGGCGAGATCGACTGGGACGATCATCTCGGCGCCGACTCCACCTTTGCCGTTTACTGTACCCTGTCAGAGGCCCGACTCGGCCACAGCCACTATGCCGCCCTCAGGGTCAAGGACGCCATTGTCGATCAGTTCCGCAGGCGGACCGGCCGACGGCCCAGCGTCGATGTCCGCCATCCCGGCATCCGTATCAACCTCCATGTCCGGGGCACCAGGGCCAGCATGGCCCTGGATCTGTCCGGCGACAGCCTCCATCGCCGGGGTTACCGGGTCGAGGCGGGCATCGCGCCGCTCAAGGAGACCCTGGCCGCGGCCATCGTCCACCTGGCCGGTATCCGGTCCGCGACCGGCATGCAGGAGATCTCCACCCTCCTCGACCCCATGTGCGGCTCCGGAACCCTGCTCATCGAGGCGGCCCTGATCCTGGGGGACTCGGCCCCCGGCCTGCAGCGCAGGACCTTTGGCTTCATGTCCTGGAAACGTCATAACCCGGGGCTCTGGGAACACCTGGTCAACGAGGCCCTGGAGCGGGAGGAGCGCGGCATGTCGGCAGCATGGCCCGCCATCATCGGCTATGACGCCGATCCGCGGATGGTGGCCGCGGCCCGGCGCAATATCGCCGCAGCCGGTCTCGACGACCGGATCATCGTCCACCAGCGCCAGCTTGCCCGCCTCGAATCTCCGTCAACGACAGGCCTTCTGCTCACCAATCCCCCCTATGGCGAACGGCTGTCGGACAGGGAGTCGGTTCGCTACCTGTACCGGTGCCTGGGCGGGAAATTCAGAGAAAAATTTCCCGGCTGGCGGCTCGGTTTCTTTTCCGCCAATCCTGACCTGGCCGACATGACGGGCCTCTCCTGGCAGGAGAAGTTCCGCCTCTACAACGGCCCCATCCGCTGCCGCCTGCTCATGGCGACAGCCCCCCCGGCGCCCCCGCCCGTCCGGGATTTCCGGTGGGAGCTGCAGCAGCATGACCTGGAGGGTCCAGGAGCCGACTTCGCCAACCGGCTGCGCAAGAACTGTCTGGCCCGTTTCGCCTGGGCCCGTGAAAACGGGATACAGTGTTTCAGGATCTATGATGCGGACATGCCCGAGTTCAACCTGGCCGTCGATATCTACGAACAGTGGGTGCACGTGCAGGAGTATGCCCCGCCCGCAACCGTGGATCAGGACAGGGCCAGGCAACGATTCGCCCTTGCCCTGCAGGTGATCCGCAGCCTGCTGGATGTGCCGCGCAACCGTCTCTTCATCAAGACCAGGCAGCGGCAGAAGGGGAGGCGGCAATACCAGAGAAAGGAACAGCGGAAAAGGGCCGGGAAAAAGGAGCCGCGGCCGCAACTGAAAGAGGTGCGCGAGGGCGGTCTTGTTTTCCTGGTCAACTTCACCGACTACCTGGACACCGGTATCTTCCTCGACCACCGCACCACGCGGCAGATGATCCGGAGCCTGGCCAACGGCAGAAAATTCCTCAACCTGTTCGGCTATACCGGCACGGCCACGGTCCATGCCGCGGCCGGCGGCGCACTGGCCACCACCACCGTGGACCAGTCCGCCACCTACCTGGCCCGGGCCCGGGCCAACATGGCGCGCAACGGTTTCGGCGGTCCCCAGCACAGATTCGAGCAGGACGACTGCATCAACTGGCTCAGAAACAGTCGCAACCGTTACGGTCTGATCTTCGTCGATCCGCCCACCTTTTCCAACTCCAGGCACAGGCGGCAGGTCTTTGATATCCAGCGCGACCATCCCCTCCTCCTGCACCTGGCCATGCAGCGGCTGTCGCGCAGCGGAACCCTGATCTTTTCCACCAACTTCCGCAGATTCGTCATGGCCGGGGATATCCAAGACAATTTTGCTCTCGAAGAGATCACGGAGCAGACCATTCCCGAGGACTTCCGGGGCAAGAGGCGCATCCACCGCTGCTGGCGCATCCGCCACCGGAACTCCGACCCCGGCAGTGCAACGGAGGACGTACCAGATGAAGGCGCATAACCCGGCCGAAGAACCGGTCCAGATCGTCGACCGGCAGAACCGTCCCGTCGAGGTGGTGCCACGGCACATCATGCGGCAGCGACGCCTGATCCACCGGGCCAGCTATATCCTGGTCTTCAACCGGGCCGGTGAACTCTTTGTCCAGAAACGGACCATGGGCAAGGATATCTATCCCGGTTACCTGGACGTGGCCGCCGGCGGCGTGGTCCTGGCCGGCGAGAGCTACGAGGATGCGGCTGCACGGGAACTGGCCGAAGAGCTCGGCGTCCGGGGCGTGGAACTGCGGTTTCTCTTCGACCAGTACTACGAGGACGCGGACAACCGGGTCTGGGGCCGCGTCTTCTCCTGTATCCACGGGGGCCCCTTCATCCTGCAGGAGGAAGAGGTCGAATCCGGCCGTTTCATGTCTCTGGAGGACCTGCGCAAGCTGAGCAGGAGCAGGCCCGTCACCCCCGACGGCCTGATGCTCCTGGACCGGTTGAGTGCACGGGAAAGCAGCGGCGGGCATTTTCCGAGATCACGGTGACCGCCGGGTGCCGGATGACCCGCTCAACGGAGATGGCGTAGAACCTCTCCCGGATCTCGTCGGTACGGCCGATCACCCCCACCCGGTACTGCTTCACGAACTCCTCCTCGAGAATCAGCGGCAGGGCAAAGATTCCGTCTCCCTCCAGGGCAAATGCCTTGAGCAGGGCGCTGTCGGAGAATTCGCCGATCACCTCCGGCACGATGGCGCGGGAATCGAACCACTGATCGAGCTGGCCGCGCAGGGTGGTCCGCTCCATGGGCAGCAGCATAGGCGCCCCGTGCAGGGAGGCAGGAAATCCCTGCCGCAGCGGTGCGGCCATCTCGGCGACGGCCATAAAACTCACCCCGCATTCCCCCAGCAGGTGGTTGTAGACCTTGACCCGAAGATCACGACCCGCCGGAGAATCGCTGAGCACGGCATCGAGCCTGTGCAGGGAAAGCCGGGCCAGCAGCTCCTCCTTCTTGTCCTCCACGCAGATCAGCCGAACCGGTTCCGGCAGCCGGAAGACCGGTTCCAGCAGCATGCGCACCACCATCTTGGGGAGCACATCCTCCACCCCGATGCGCAGCGGGATCCTGCCGCTGTCAGCCATGTTGTCCAGGCTGGCCATAAGTTCGCGGCCAATGGAGAAGATCTCGTCGGCATAGCGGTAGACATGCCGCCCCAGGTCGGTCGGCTCCAGGCCCCGGCCCGACCGGACAAAGAGCCTGCCACCCAGGGAGTCCTCCAGGCGGCTGATCTGGGAGGAAACCGTGGCCGGCACCAGGTGCAGCCGCCTGCCGGCCGCGGTGATGGACCCCTCGCGCATGACGGTCCAGAAATAGTAGAGATGGTGATAGTTGAGCCATTCCATGGTCTGTCTCAAATATTTGATTATTTCGAAAGATCATACAACTTTTTTCAAATTGTTCAAAACCGATTTCATGCTTATTCTGTGAAGCGATAACAAGTAACCCGTCAAAACCACAAACAACAGGAGCACAGCATGCAAATCAGCATCACAGGCCGCCAGGTAGAACTCCACCCGGATACGGTCACGGCCATGGAACGGCGTCTCCACTATGCCCTCAGTCGCTTCGACCACGCCATCGGCGGAGTGACGGTGCGGATCAGCGACATCAACGGCCCCAGGGGCGGACACGACAAGGAATGCCTCATCGTGGTCAGACTGCGCCAGGGCGGCGAGGTGGTGGTCCAGGGCAATGGCGGTGACTGCATGTCGGTCCTCAACCAGTGTGCCGAACGGGTGAGCCGTGCCGTTGCCCGCGAGCTCGACCGGCGCCGCTCCACGCCGATCCGCGCCATCCGCCGCCGGCAGACAGCAACGGCAGAGGAGCCAATGGACGCAGAGGAAGAGTTCGGGACGTGAGAGATAGGCCATGGCCGGTCCCGGTTATCCGGCCCGGCCCCAACCGGCAATCAAGACGGAAACCGCTGGCAGAACCTGTTGCCGCAAGCATCCGGATATGGTTCTCCGGTTTCCGTGTTCCAATCCAGAGGAGGTAGTTACCATGGGACGTGAAAAGGTTCTGTTCAAAAGCGAGGAAAAGAAGAGCCGAGTGGAGATCGTCTCCCTGCTGCGCTCTGTAGCCGATCGCATCGAGCAGGGACACATGACCCTGCGTCAGGGCGAAAAAGAGGTGGTGCTCGATTTTCCGCAGCACATGACCCTGGAACTCAAGGTCGAGGATGAGCAGAAGAAACGCAAAGGCACCAAGCGCCAGCTCGAGATCGAGCTGGAATGGTATCCTGGTGCCGGGGAAGAGCACGGCGGGGTGACCATTGAATGACCAGAACAGGACCCCGGGCCTTGCCATGAAGCTCTCCGAGAATACCCGCTGGCACAGCCTGCCGGCGGGTGATGTCATCGCCAGGCTGGAGACCGACCCGGACAGTGGGCTGACCGGAGATACGGTCCGGCAGCGGCAGGAGAAATTCGGTCCCAACACCCTGACGGCAAAACGCGGCCGGCCCGCCTGGCTGCGGTTCCTGCTCCAGTTCCACCAGCCCCTGATCTATATCCTCATCGCCTCGGGCATCGTCACGGCCGGCCTGCAGGAATGGGTGGACTCGGGCGTCATCTTCGGCGTGGTCCTGGTCAATGCAATCATCGGCTACATCCAGGAGGCAAAGGCGGAAAACGCCCTGGCCGCCCTGGCCGACACCATGGTGGCCGAGGCAACGGTACTCCGCGATGGCGAGAAACAACGGATCCCATCAACGGCACTGGTCCCGGGCGACATCGTCCTGCTCCAGGCCGGCGACAAGGCTCCGGCCGATCTGCGCCTCCTGCGCTGCAGGGAGCTGCAGGTGGACGAATCGGCCCTGACCGGCGAATCGGTGCCGGTGGAGAAGAGCAGCGAGCCCTTTCCGGCGGAGACAGTCCTGGCCGAACGGCGCAACATGGTCTACGGCTCCACCATGGTCACTTACGGCCAGGCCACCGGTGTCGTGGTCGCCACCGGCGACCGGACCGAGGTGGGCCGTATATCGCGGCTCATCTCGTCGGCCCAGGACCTGGAGACACCGCTGACCAAAAAGATCACCCAGTTCAGCCATATCCTGCTCTGGGCCATCCTCGGCCTGGCCGCGGTGACGGTGGCGGTCGGCCTGTTGCGCGGCCAGTCGCTCTTTGACATGTTCATGGCTGCGGTGGCCCTGGCCGTGGGCGCCATTCCCGAGGGACTGCCGGCCGCGGTCACCATCACCCTGGCCATCGGCGTGGCGCGGATGGCCAGACGACGGGCCATCATCCGCAAGCTGCCCGCGGTGGAGACCCTGGGCAGCACCACGGTGATCTGCTCGGACAAGACCGGCACGCTCACCGAAAACCAGATGACGGTCCAGGCCATTGTCGCCGGAGGCGTCCATTACGAGGTCAGCGGCGCCGGCTATGCGCCGCTGGGCCGCATCGTCCGCCAGGACGGCCGGGAGGAGACCATGGCGCCGGCCCTGGCCGAATGTCTGCGCGCCGGGGTACTCTGCAACGACTCCAGGCTCCTGGAACGCGACGGCGCATGGCAGGTCCAGGGCGACCCCACCGAGGGCGCCCTCCTGGCCGCCGCGGCAAAGGCCGGTATCGATGCCGGGGAAACGGCAAAATTTCCCCGCCTGGATGCCATCCCCTTTGAATCCATGCACCAGTACATGGCCACCCTGCACGACGCCGGGGTGGGCAGACCGCGACTGGTCTATCTCAAGGGCGCGGTGGAACAGGTCCTGGCCCGCTGCGACAGGGCCCTCGACCCGAACGGCACCAGTACGGAGCTGGACCGCGACGCGGTGCAGGCCCAGGTCACCCGGATGGCGGCCCGCGGCCTGCGGGTGCTCGCCTTTGCCCGCCGGGAACTGCCCCCGGAAAGCAGCGAGATCCACCACGAGGACGTGGCCTCGGGCCTGACCTTTCTCGGCCTCCAGGGGATGATCGATCCGCCCCGGGCCGAGGCTGTGGCCGCGGTCCAGGTCTGCCGCACCGCCGGCATCAAGGTCAAGATGATCACCGGTGACCACCCGACGACAGCGGCGGCCATTGCCGGCCAGATCGGTCTCTACAGCGGCCCCGTCGACGTCACCGGTCCGGGTGGTGTTCTTACCGGCAGCGAGCTGGAACAGATCCCGGACCAGGACCTGCCCATGGCGGCCGAGGAGACCAATGTCTTTGCCAGGGCGACGCCGGAGCAGAAGATCCGCCTGGTCCGCGCCCTGCAGTCGCGCGGTCACGTGGTGGCCATGACCGGTGACGGCGTCAACGATGCGCCGGCGCTCAAGCAGGCCGACATCGGCGTGGCCATGGGAATCACCGGCACCGACGTGGCCAAGGAGGCCGCCGACATGGTGCTCACCGACGACAACTTCAGCTCCATCGAGGCCGCGGTGGAGGAGGGCCGGGGCGTGTTCGACAACCTGACCAAGTTCATCGTCTGGACCCTGCCCACCAACCTGGGCGAGGGACTGGTGATCATGGCGGCCATCTTCCTCGGTGTCACCCTGCCCATCCTGCCGGTGCAGATCCTGTGGATCAATATGACCACGGCCGGCTTCCTGGGGCTGATGCTGGCGTTTGAGCCCAGGGAACCGGGGATCATGGAGCGGCCGCCACGTGAACCCGGCACCCCGATCCTGACCACCGAACTGATCATCCGCATCTTTCTGGTCGGCACCCTGCTGCTCATCGGTGCCTTCGGGCTCTTCGAATGGGAACGGGCCGCGGGCGCAAGCCTCGAGCAGGCGCGTACAGTGGCGGTCAACGCCTTCGTGATCATGGAGCTGTTCTATCTGTTCAACTGCCGCTCGCTCACCAGGTCGGTATTTCAGCTCGGTTTCTTCAGCAACATGTGGGTCTTTGCCGGCGTGACCTCCATGCTGCTGCTGCAGGTCGTCTACACCTACCTGCCGCTGATGAACCGCCTCTTCCAGTCCAGTGCCATCGATGCCGCCTCGTGGGGCAGGATCGTGCTGGCCGGTGCGGCCACCTACCTGATCGTCGAGCTGGAGAAAAAGCTGCGTCGCTCCAGAACGGCAGCAACCGGCGCCTGACGCCCAACTCTGTATTTCACCGCCAACCGGCAGGGAGGGAACTCCATGAAACGCTTCAAGAACATTCTCTTTGTCGTCGACGAGACGTGCCGACAGGATACAGCCCTGCGCCGGGCCCTCACCCTGGCCGGGCATAACCAGGCCGACCTGACCATGGTCATGGCCCTGGACCTGCCCAGAAGGGGGGGCGAGGGAGGCGACTCTCTCTATGCCAGGCTGCGGGATGCCCTGGTCCGGGACCGGCAGCAGCAACTCGACACGATGATCAGGGAGCTGGAAACCGATGTCCCGGTCCGGGGGAAGATCATCGAGGAAAGGGTCTTTCCCGGTATTGTCCGCGAGGTCCTGCGCGGCGGCCATGACCTGGTCATGAAATGCGCCGAAGAGGGTGGCGGTTTCCATGCCCGCCTGTTCGGCGGCACCGACATGCACCTGCTGCGCAAATGCCCCTGCCCGGTCTGGATCATGCAGGACGACGGCAGGGACAGGTATGAGCGGATCGTGGCCGCGGTCGATGTCGCCGACGCGGAGGAGGCCGACACCATCACCGCCCTGAACCGCCAGATCCTGGAGATGGCCTCATCGCTCGCCCTGTCGGAATCCGGCGATCTGCACATCGTCCATGCCTGGACCGCGTGGGGTGAAAGCCTCCTCAACACGCCGCGCTTCAGCTTTGCCGGGGACAGCGAGGTAGCCGGGTGGGTGGAACGGCAGAAGCAGGAGCACGAAATCAAGGTCCGGGAGCTGATGAAGGAACTCACCGCCTCGCTGGGAAGCGATACCCTGGACTTTCTCAAACCCGACATCCATATCATCAAGGGCGAGGCGCACAAGGTGATCCCGCAACTGGTCCGTGACGTGGACGCCGACCTGGTGGTGATGGGCACGGTGGCCCGGACCGGCATCCCGGGCTTCATCATGGGCAATACCGCCGAGAGCATCCTCCGCTCCATCGGCTGTTCGGTGCTGGCGGTCAAGCCGACGGGCTTTGTCACTCCGGTCACCCTGGAGTAGGCCGGCGGACCGGCATCGGGAAAAATATCCCTCAGGTGCGGAACAGGTGGTCGACCGCGGCAAGCTGCTGCGGTGAGGCGATGAGATAGAGGACGTCGTCCGGCTGCAGGGGCATGTCCGCGTCAGGGCTGGAAAAGGTCTCCCGGCCGCGTCGCACCGCCAGCACCGTCACCCCGTACCTGCGGCGAAAGGCGAGTTCGGCAAGTGAGCGGCCCGCCACCGCGGCCCCCTCCTCCACCCGCATGGAAGCGACCTCGACATCGGGCAGGTGCAGATGGATACCGGCCAGTGACGAGGTATCCCGGGACAGGTCGCGGAACATCTCGTAGCCGTCGGCGCGGAGCTCGCTGACGATCCTGTCGATCTCGGCCCGCGGGATGAGATATTTTGCCAGGACCCGGGAGAAGATCTCCACCGAGGTCTCGAACTCCTCGGGAATCACCTCGTTGGCGCCCAGATCGTAGAGCGCCTGCATCTCGGACAGATAGCGGGTGCGGATGATGAGATGCGCCCTGCCGGTCAGACGGCGGACGCTTTCGGTGATCTCCCGGGTGGCGGCCGGATCGTTGATGGCGACCACCACCACGGTCGCCTCCCCTACCCCGGCCTGGCGCAGCACCTCCTCGTGGATGGCGTCGCCGTAGAGGATCGGCTCTCCCTTTTCCCGTTCCTGCCGCACCGTATCCGGCGACATCTCGATGATCACGTAGGGAATTCCTGTCATGCCGGCAGAGCGGGCCACGTTCCTGCCGTTGAGGCCGAAGCCGATGATCACCAGGTGGTGGGAGAGCTCCTCTCCGGCCTCGGACCTCTCCGCCATGGGCCAGAGGCCGGTCCGCAGCCTGACCGGCAGAGGCAGGCGGGTGATCCGGTCGGCCAGGCGGGGTGCCAGGGTGATGATGAACGGGGTCGCGGCCATGGTCAGCACGGCCACGGCCAGGAAGATCTGGTAGTGGTCGGTGAGAAAACCGTGTTCCACCCCGGTCCGGGAGAGAATAAAGGAAAACTCGCCCACCTGGCAGATCCCCAGGCCGGCCAGGATGGCGCTGCGCAGGGGCAGGCCCAGGAGAATGGTGACGCTGCCGGCGATCACGCCCTTGAGCAGGAGCACCGCCAGGGAACCGATCAGGATCGCCGGCAGGTTCCCGAGCAGGAAACCGGTATCCAGCAGCATGCCGATGGAGACAAAAAAGAAGCTGGTGAAGACGTTGCGGAAGGGGAGAATATTGCCCAGGGCCTGATGGCTGTACTCGGACTCGGAGATGATCAGGCCGGCGATGAAGGCCCCCAGGGCCAGCGACAGGCCGGCGCTGGCGGTGAGCCAGGCAATGGTCAGGCAGATGGTGACCACGCAGAGGAGAAAGAGCTCCCTGCTGCGGGTGCGGGCGACCTGGCGCAGCAGCCACGGCATGAGCCACCGGGTGGCGACCAGAACCAGGATGACGATGGCGACACCCTTGGCTGCAAAGAGATAGACCGCCGAATCGATCCGGTCCGGCCGGTTGCCGGCCAGAAGCGGTGTCACCAGGATCATGGGCACGATGATCACGTCCTGGAAGAGCAGCACCCCCAGGTCGACGCGGCCATGGGGCGTGTCCATCTCGGCGCGTTCCTGGAGCATCCGCAGGACAATGGCGGTGCTGGAAAGGGCGACCAGGAACCCGTAGAAGACCGCCTCCGGCGCCGGCACCCCGAACCGCCGTGCCAGGAAGAACACGGCCAGCAGGGTCAGCCCCACCTGCAGCGAACCGCCGATCAGGAACTGTTTCCTGATCTCCAGGAGTTTTTTGAAGGAAAACTCGATACCGATGGTGAAGAGGAGCAGGATGACACCGATCTCCGCCAGGACCTCCACCTCGTGCACCGCATCGATGAGGCCCAGCCCGTGCGGCCCGGCCACGGTACCGGTCAGGAGCAGGCCGACCACGGCCGGCAGGCGGAGAAAATGGAACAGCAGGAGGACCGTGACCGCAAGTCCGAAGATGATGACGATGTCCGTGAGCAGAGGGATCTGCATAATGTATACTGAGCCTCGTGGCAGGCGGCGGAAGAGCAAGGAGACCGGCCCGTCGGCCGTTGCCGCGGCCGGACCATGGCAGCAACTATACCATGGACCTTAGGGAAGGGAAAGAAAAGGTGCGCGGAGGGGATGCCGGAGGGTTCCCGCTTACCTGAGAAGGAGTATATAGACTGGCTGCAGAGCCCGCTCCATGGCAGGCGGCGGCTGGTGGCCGCTGCCGCCGGAGCCCTGCGAGCCGCCACCCGATGTGTCCTCCGGCCGGAATTCATCCGGGCCGATGTCGACGCCGTCGCCCATGGGCCTGCTGTCGCCCTCCATGTCGTGATCGTCCAGGGCCGACGTCTCCCCGGCATCGATACAGGGGGAACCGGCGCGGAGATGGAAGTCACCGTTTTGCGGATCGACCAGGTGCGGATCGGCGGCAAGCGCGCCCGGCCCCGGGGTAAACCCGTTATAGTCCGTGCCGCTGTTCTGCCAGAAGAGATTGTACCGGTTGCCGCCGCAGGATCGTCCCCCCTGGCTCACCAGGCCATGGATGTTCCAGGCGATGATATTGTTGCTGATCAGCAGCGTGTCGATCCCCATGTTCTGCTGCACCCTGATGCCGGTGCCGACCACGCTTCCAGTGGCAACGGCATGGTGGGTGACGGCGTTGTGAATGATCACCGGCGCCGCGGTATCACGAATCGAGATGCCGGCGTTGAAATTGGCACGAATGGTGTTGTTGAGCAAGATCGGCGCTGCCTGACCGCTGATGCCGATACCCGAGCTGTCCACGAGGCCGGAACCGTTGTGATGGATATCGTTGCCATCGGCGGTGCCGGTGGCGTTGTTCATGAAACCGATGCCACGGGTGGTGTTTTCATAGATACGATTGTTCCGGATCAGGGGATTGCAGCTCCGGTTGCTGCCCAGGGTGGTGAGGTGGATGCCGATCCGGTTGCCATGGATGCGGCAGCCGATGACCTGAGCCGTGGTCACGCCGTCATCATCGCCGATCAGATTGATGCCGATGGCATCCGTGGCGCCGGTGATCTCCAGGTTCCCGATCCTGCCGCTGAAATCCCTGGCCACGATGACATGGCGGGACGGATCCGCGGAGACGAGGACCGGGTACTTCCCCTCCTCCACCACGCCGACCAGGCTGAGGCCGCGCCGGGACGGCCCCACCAGGGCCACCGATTCATGGTATGTGGCCGGGCGGACATGGATGACATCCGCCCCTGTTGCCGCGGTTACTGCACGGTTCACGGTCAGAAACGGATCCGTAAGGCCGCCGGTGGCATCGTCACTGCCGTTGAGGCCATCGACGTAGTAGTCCGTCCCCCTGGCAGTGACGGCGCAGAGGAAAAGCAGAAAGAACAACGCCCACCCGATCCCTGTCCTGACCATTGCCCTGCCCTGTGCCACTCGCCTGTCTCCTGTTTCATCTTCCTGGATCATCAGGTCGAATCCCTGACACACCACGCCAAGCAAATTCCGCACCATCCGGCAAGAAAGCACTGTTCCCGCCAGACGGGAGGTCCATCCGTCCAGGAGGCAGGACATTTCCCCGGGTATCGTTCCGCAGCACGTTCCGTTGCAGACCGCCTCCAGTCAATGCACCATGGAAAATTCCCGGGTAAAAACGTTTACCAAAGGTGTCGCTATTTTCAGGTAGTTGCTGATAGCGGTGAACTCTTACATTCCCGGCCTCCTGAAACGTCAGTTACAATACCGCAACTCGCCCTTCCACCAACCGGTCTGCCCATGCCGTTTCCGCATCGTGATCCCGGCAGGATACTGACCTTTCCTGCCGGTTGCCGACCATTCCCCTGCCCCGTGCCCCACCCCGGCCGGCTGTCTTGAAAAATCGGAACCCACCCTCTTATCACCTTGCTTTTTTGGTAGATATTTGCTACCTACTGAATAATGGTTCATTTTGCCGGTGTCGGGCCGATCCTGCCATCAATTTCCTGTGTCCTGCACTGCGGGCGGCCGGCGGCAAACCGTATGTCCCGAGGTTATGATTCATTTGAAGAGGGGGAGAGATGAAGAGAGTGCTACCAACACTGGTATTCTTCGGTCTTGTGACCATGACAACGGTCCCGGTTCCGGCCGCGGACGAGGCCGCCGGGGCCGCGCCTGCCGCCGAAGCGGTGACGGTCCAGGCTGCCGCTCCGGCCGAGGCCCCTGCCGCTGACCAGGAGACTGCCAACAACCGGGAGGCCACCGACCAGTCCTCCGGAGCCGGCGAGACCGCGGAGGACAGCGGAGACCTGCAACCGGTGCCGCTCACCGATGCCGACTGTGTCAAATGCCACTTCGACATCGCAAGCGATCTCGATGCCCATGGCGAAGCGCACCAGGAGGTCGGCTGCACCGGCTGTCACGAAGAACACCCGCCCGCGGGCACCGACACCATTCCGAGCTGTTCCAACTGCCATGATCCGGGCGAAAGCGACCACTTCGCCCTCCAGGGCTGCACATCCTGTCACAACCCCCACCACCCGCTGAACATCACCTTCACCACCGTGGCCGAGACAAAACCCGCCTGTCTCACCTGCCATCCCGACAAGGGAGAAGAGATGGCGGCCCATCCCAGCGCCCATGCCGACCAGGACTGCAACTCCTGTCACAACCAGCATGGCCTCGGCCAGGGGCAGTACCAGACCTGCCTCGACTGCCACGAGGGACACTCGCCCGACATGACCATCGACGACTGCCTCAAGTGCCACAAGCCGCACAGCCCCACCGACATCACCTATGGTGAAGACATTCCGGTGGACTACTGTGCAAGCTGTCACGAAGACATCTCCTCCACCCTGGCGGAGTCGGGCAGCAAGCACAGTGAGCTGAGCTGCGTGGAGTGTCACGACGGCCGGCACGGCAAGATCACGCCCTGTGTCGACTGCCACGACCAGCCCCACGACCCCTACATGCACGAAAAATTCCCCGAGTGCGTCACCTGCCACCGGGATCCGCACAACCTGGCCAGATGATCCCGGCCGCCAGGTCAGTGGATCATACCGTGAGCATGAACCTGTCGTCGGCCGGAGATTCGTCTTCCGGCCGGCGTTCCCACATGGTCCCACCGGTTACGCTCTCCGGCCAGACATGCGCCGGGGGACCTGACGATTCAACGCAAAACGAGGTCCGTCCAAGGACCAAGAGGAAGCAGGGATGAAAGGAAATCGACTAATCGCCGGTCTGTGTTTTCTGGGAGTGATATGGCTCGGGTCCGTGGCCCTGGCAGAGGTCCAGCCGCTGCCGCTCACCGAAAAGGACTGCATCAAGTGCCACTTCGACGAGGTCAGGGCCATCCACAGTCAGGAATCGGCCCACAAGAACGAGATCACCTGCCTCGACTGCCATGAGGGACACCCTCCGGCGGGCGAGGCCGTCATTCCCGAATGTTCCAACTGTCACGACCCGGCGGACAGCACCCATTTCTCCACTCCCGACTGTACCGGCTGCCACCAGCCCCATGCCCCCATCATCACCGACTTTGCCGTTCTCGGTGACGCCAGGCCGGTCTGCATCACCTGCCATACCGACATCAACAACCAGATGGAGGAGATACCCAGCGGTCATTCGCAGCAGGACTGCACCAACTGCCATCACCAGCACGGACTTGCCGAGGGTCAGTCGGATACCTGCACGGACTGCCACGAAAAACATGCTCCGGAACTGACCCGGACGGACTGCCTGCGCTGCCACCGCCCTCACCAGCCCAACCGCTACATCTGGGACACGGAGATCGCCCCCGCCCTCTGTGGCGCCTGTCACGGCGACATCGTCACCACCTTTGCCGAAAACGGCGCCGCCCACCAGGAGAATCTCGCCTGCACCGACTGCCATCAGGCGCATCCGCCGCGGGAGGAGAATGTGATTCCATCCTGCTCCCAGTGTCATGACCCGGCCGAGAAGCAGCACTTTGCCATGAAGAACTGCACCGGCTGCCACAACCCGCACGAACCGAAAAAGATCGACTTCAGCGGTGTCAAATCGGTACGCCCGGTCTGTCTTTCCTGCCATCCGCAGATCGGCAAGGACATGAAGAAGCACCCCACTGCCCATGCACAACAGGAGTGCAACCAGTGCCACAGGATCCATGGCCGGCACCTGAGCTGCCTCGACTGCCACGAGGGCCATGACGACTCCATGCGCTACGAGGACTGCCTCAAGTGCCATCGGCCCCATTATCCCCTGCCGCCGGCCTTTGCAAAGAAGGTGGCTCCCAGGCTCTGCGGTTCCTGCCACGAGGAGGAATATCAGGCACAGAAAACGGATACCAGGAGCAAGCATGGCCGGCTGCAGTGTATCTACTGCCATACCCGCCGGCATAAGGTCATCCGCAAATGCCGCACCTGTCACGGTGAGCCCCATGACGCACCGCTGCACCGGAACTTCCCGGACTGCCACAAGTGCCATGGCAATCCGCATCACCTGAAGAAATAAACCGCGGACCGGGTCAACATCCAGGAAGCACGAGGAGAATATGAGGAGAATGGAAGCAAGAGTGGCCGCACTGGTCACTGCCCTGCTGCTGGCAGGCTGCCTGGCGCTGCTGTCCCCGGCCGCCGCCGCGCCGGCAGCGGATGAGGATCCCTACAGTCAGGATGTGCAGCCGCTGCCCGAAGGAATGACCACCCTCGACTGCGCCCACTGCCATCACGAGATCTTCATGACCATCAAGACAGGCAGGGGTGCGCATCGGGTACCATGCCGCCAGTGCCACGAGACCTTCCACAGCTTCCGCCGCGGCCTGCGCTACGAGGATGTCCTGCCGCGCTGCACCAACTGCCACGATCACCCGCACGGCGATTCGCAGCAGATGACCGCCTGCAAGCAGTGCCATCAGAAACCACACGCCCCCCTGGCAAGCCTGGATATCGACCAGCTCCTGCCCTTCTGCGCCACCTGCCATGCGGAGCAGGCAGACCAGTTTGCGGAGCATCCGGGCAGTCACTCGGAGCTTTCCTGCAACGACTGCCACAGCCAGCGGCACGGCAACATCCCCAAATGCACCCAGTGCCACGAGACACCGCACACCACCTTTGTTGACAACAAGGGCTGTACATCATGCCATCCTGCGCACATGCCCCAGGAGCTGCATTATGGTCCCGGGATCGACAACACCATCTGCGCCGGCTGTCACGCCGGTATCGGAGCCAGGCTGCAGGAGGGCAGATCGGCCCACTCCATGCTGCGCTGTGTCTTCTGCCATTCCGATACCCACGGCGCCATCCCGGCCTGCCAGGACTGTCATGGCATCCCGCATTCCCAGGGCATCCTGCAGGATTTCTCCGGCTGTCTCGACTGCCACGGTGATCCTCACAAGCTCTCTCTGGGACCTCCCGAATGAGAACGACGTCGGACTTTTACCAAAAGTATCGGTCGTTGCAGGTGGTTGCCGATAGCGGCAAACTATTACACTGAACGATATACCTGGAACCGGTCGTCCGGTTCGTGACGGAGGATGCAATCCATGCGCAAGCTTGGCATAACTCTCGCCCTGGTACTGGTACTCACCCTGGTGATCGCCGGTCTCGTTTACCGCCAGGTCAGCTACAGGATCTGCTGGGACTGCAGTGGTGACGAATATTACAACCGCGCAATCGAATATGCCTGCAGCGACAGGCCCCGTTACCGTCAGACTGCCCTGGAGTTCCTTGATCAGGCGGCCGAGCGAAACCAGGTGCAGGCACTGCTGCTCCTGGCCGAGCTCTACATCGGCGAACTGCCCCCGGCCTACCGGCCGACCTTTCCGGAAAAGGTCAACTGTCTGCGCCGCGATGTCAACCCGGACCGGGACAAGGGTATCTCCTGTTTCCAGGCCGTGATCGATATCGTCGAGGAAAAACCGGACGGCGATCCGGACCTGCTCGCCAATATCGGTCAGCTCTACCTCCACTCGGTGATGCCGTCCGACGATCCAGAGGGCGAGGCCAGAAAATGGTTTGCCAGGGCAGCGGCAGAAGGCAACTACCCGGCCATGGTCCAGCTCGCCCGGCTCGCCGATTCCCGCGGCGACTATGGTGAGGCCATGAAATGGTTCCGGAAGGCGTCAGCCAGCGGCCAGGACGTGGAATCCCCGCTCAAGGTCGGGGACTACTACTTCTATGGCAAGGGTGTGGTAAGGAATGACCAGGAGGCAAGGGCCTGGTACCAGAAGGCCCTGCAGACGGCACGACAGCTCACCGCCGGCATGACGGAAGAAGAAAAGAGCAGAATAGAGGCAGCCCCCAAGGCCCGCCTGGATCTGGTGACGCGTCGTCTGGCGGGAGAGACCGGGGGTGAACAGGTGCGCATCAACTATCGCCTGCAGGGGACAGTGCGGGACTACACGGTCCTGGTGGACGGCCGGACCATTGGCACGGTGGTCAACCGGGATGGCGAGATCACGGCCCGGCTGAACAAGGACCTCGAGTTTGTCACTCCGCCGGAAACCATGGAAAAGAGCGGCTTCAAGTCCATGATCGCAGGAACCCACTGGCTGCTGCAGACCTATGGTGCCCACAGCCGGGAAAATCCCGGCGATACCAGGTTCGTCTTTGTCCTGACCAAATCCTAGAACGGCTCACATCCAGGGCAGGCAGCATTTCTTGAACTTCTTTCCTGAGCCGCAGGGACACGGCTGGTTGCGGCCCGTCTTTCGCAGGTCCACGGGCGGTTCGGGCAATACTTCGCCATCCAGGTAGAGCCAGGAACCCCGCTCGCGGACAAAACGGCTGATTTCATGGTGCAGCCTCAGGATATGACCGACAAGACGCCAGGCCAGGAACTCCACCACACCCCGGTCATCATCAACTCCACCACCATCCGTTGCCACCACCTGCAGGCGGCGCCAGGGAAAGGGCGGCAAGTCAATACGCTCCGGCCGGGTGTCCGGATGCCAGGTCTGGCGCAGGTAGCTGATGTTCCGCAGCACATTGGCCGTATAACGGGAGCGCATGAGCTGTTCCGCGGTCGTGGCGGTCTTGCCCGCCTCGAGAAACCGGCCGCAGCAGGCCACATAGACATCGCCCGATCCGCAGGGACAGGGCTGGTTGTCCGCCATCACTGCCACAGCCCCAGCAGTTGCTGTACGCCTGCGGTGGCCAGGTCGGCCATCCGCTGGAAGATATCCGGTGCAAAGGGCTGCCCCTCGGCCGTGGACTGGACCTCGATCCAGCGGCCATCAGCGGTAATGACAAAATTGGCATCCACCTCGGCGCCGGAATCCTCCTGGTAATCCAGATCCAGCAGGACCTCGCCCTCGACCACGCCGACACTGACCGCGGCCACCGGCAGCAGCCGTGGCATCCCCGGCAGTCTCTCCTCCGCCACCATCCGCTCCAGGGCCCTGCGCACGGCCAGGGCACCGCCGGTGATGGAGGCGCAGCGGGTGCCGCCGTCGGCGTTGATCACGTCACAGTCCACCCGCAGGGTATGTTCACCAAGCTGGTGCAGGTCCAGCATCATGCGCAGGGAGCGGCCGATGAGCCGCTGGATCTCGTACGTCCTGCCGGAACGGCCGCTTACCGCCTCCCGCCGGCCCCGGCTGTGGGTGGCACAGGGCAGCATGCCATATTCGGCGGTGATCCAGCCCTGGCCGGAGCCCTCGAGAAACGGGGGCACCCGTTCCTCCAGCGAGATACCACAGAGCACATGGGTACCGCCCATCCGGATCAGCACCGAGCCATGGGCGTGGGGCTGGACATCGTAGTCGATGGATGTCGGACGCAGCGCATCGGCTGCCCGGCCGTCATGACGCATCATCACCCCTCCTTGCTGAACTTTTACGAAAAATTACAGGACCACCAGGGTGATCCCCCGGTTACCGCGGTCGGCGTCGTGGTGGGAGGCGAGAAACGGGAACCGGCGGATGAGCTGGCGGCCATGGCCGCTCCTTCGGCCAAAGTCCTCCCCGGCCAGCACATCGTTGATCTCGCCCCGCTCCCTGAGATAGTAGAGATGCCTGCGGACCTCGGTGCGGATGGCCCCGCCGCGGCCACTGGAACCATAGCCGTGGATCAGGGTCAGAACCCGGTATCCCTGCAGCCGGGCCGAGGCCAGCTCCCGGCGCAGCCGTTCCAGGGCCTGGCGGACCGTGGGCAGTCCCTTTTCCAGGTTGACGGTCCGATGGCTGGGGCCCCGGAGAAACAGCGGATCAGAGGCCCGCTGAGCTCCGCAGAAGGGGCAGGTCACCAGGGCGGCCTCCATCTCGTTGCCGCAGATCTCGCAGATGATGAGCCGTTCCATGACAGCAGCTAGGGCCTGCGGACCTCGATCACCTCGGGCATCTGCCGCAGGTGCTGCTGGAGTCGCTGCAGGTGCTTGAGATCGTTCACCTCAAGGAGCACGGACAGCTCGGTAATGTTGTCCGCCGTGGTTCGGCCCTTGAATTCGACGATCTCGGCATCATCGGCGCTGATGGTGCCGCTGATGTCGGCGAGAATGTTCTTCCTGTTCTCGGCCCGGATCAGCAACTGGGAGCGGTGCATGGTGCGCGGTGAACCGGTCCAGGAGACATCGAGCCAGCGCCGCGGATCCGTGGCCCGCAGGTTGGGACAGTCCGACTTGTGGATGGAGATACCGCTGCCCGTGGTGATGAAACCGATGATATCATCTCCCGGCACCGGCCGGCAGCACTGGCTGACCTTGACCAGCATGTCGTCCACGCCGTCAATATCCAGGCTTTCCCACGCAGTTTTTCCGCCACGCTCGTCGCTGTCGTCCTTTTGCCGCTTCTCCAGCAGTTCCTGCTCGCGCCGCTTTTCCTCCTCTTCCCGGACCTCTTTGGGCATCAGGGCCCGCTCCAGGTGGGCGGTGGTGATGGCGCCGGATCCCACCTTGACCAGCATGTCATCCAGGGAGTTGCAGTGCAGCTCCCTGAGCAGCAGCCGCATGTGACCGCTCTTGATCAGCTTCTTGAGCGAGATGTCATGCTTTTTCAGCTCCCGTTCGCAGATCTCGCGACCGAGCCTGAGAGCACGTTCCCGCTCCTCCCGCCGCAGCCACTGCCGGATCCGGCTCCTGGCCCGGCCGGTCCTGACCAGTTGCAGCCAGGCCCGCTTGGGGTGCTGATTCTTGGAGGTGAGGATCTCGACGATATCCCCGTTCTGCAGTTCATACTTCAGCTGCACCAGCTGGCCGTTGACCTTGGCGCCGGTGCAGGTGTCGCCCACCGCCGTATGGATGGAGTAGGCGAAATCGATGGGCGTGGAGCCGCGCGGCAGCTCCCGCACCTCACCGTCAGGAGTGAGGACGTAGATATCGGGTTCGAACAGCTCGCCCCGCACCGACTCGAGGAACTCGGAGGGATCCTCCACTTCCTGCAGGCTGCGGACCAGTTTTTTCAGGTCCCGGAACAGACGGGCATCGCTGCCGCTGATCTTCTGGCCTTCCTTGTACGCCCAGTGCGCGGCAACACCCTCCTGGGCCACCCGGTCCATCTCCTCGGTCCGGATCTGGATCTCGATGAACTGGCCGCGCGGTCCGACCACGGTGGTATGCAGAGACTGATAGTTGTTGGACTTGGGCGCACTGATAAAATCCTTGATCCTGCCCGGTACCGGGGTCCAGTCGGCATGGACCGTGCCCAGGGCCTCGTAGCATTCCTTGACCGTGCGGACGATGATCCGGAAGGCCACCTTGTCGTAGACCCGTTCCAGGGGGATCTTCTGGGCCACCAGCTTCTTGTAGATCGAGTAGAGATGCTTGGGCCGGCCAATGATCCGCACCGGCCTGATATTGTTCTTGGCGAGCTTGTCGGAGAGGATGGAGATAACCTCCTCCACATAGGCCTGGCGCTCGTCCAGGGTCGATTCCAGGTGGCTGGTCAGGTCGGCATGCTCCAGGGGGAACAGGTACTGGAAGGCCAGGTCCTCCAGCTCCCGTTTCATCCAGTCGATACCGAGCCGGCTGGCGAGCGGCGCATAGAGATCCATGGTCTCCCGGGCCACGTGCCGCCGCATCTCCTCGTCAGCGCTGCCCAGGGTCAGCATGTCCTGGAGGCGGTCGGCCAGCTTGACCAGGAGCACCCGGATATCGGCGCCCATGGCCAGGAAGAGCTTGCGGATATTCTCGGCCTGGTGGGTGAGACGGGAGTTGTACCGGACATTGGTGATCTTGGTGGAACCATCAACAATATTGGCCACGTCATGGCCAAACAGTTTCTCCAGCTCCCTGGCCGTTGCCACGCCCTCCTTGAGCACGCCATGGAGGAGACCGGCGACGATGGTGTCCCTGTCCAGTTTCATGGAGGCCAGGGTCGATGCCACCTCCAGCAGATGGTTGACGTAGGGCTCGCCGCTGGCGTGTTTCCGGCCCGCATGCCGCTCGGAGACGAACTCCCAGGCCCGGCGCAGCGGCGCGAGATCGGCCTCGTGCAGATAGCTTGCCGCTATGGAATAGAGTCCGTTGAAGTCAGCCATTATTTTTTCCATGGGGTTGGTCGGAGCAATTCTTTACCGCTGTCCGGCCAGCTCGTCACGGATCATGGCGCTGATCCGCCCGACCGCCCCGTCATAGTCCATGGTGACGGTCTCGCCGGTGGCGCGCCGGCGCAGCTCGATCTTCCCCTCCTTCTCCCAGGTCCGGCCGACGGTGACACGGAAGGGGATACCGATCAGGTCGGCGTCCTTGAACTTGGCTCCCGGCCGTTCGTCGCGGTCATCGTAGAGCACGTCAAGGCCGGCTGCCTGCAGATCGTGGTAGATCTGCTCAGCGGCCCGGCTGGTTGCCTCGCTGTTGACCCCGAGGTTGAGAACGATGACCTGAAAAGGCGCCAGGGGCAGGGGAAAGATAATACCGTGCTCATCATGGTTCTGCTCGATGGCCGCGGCCACCACCCGGCTGACCCCGATCCCGTAGCAGCCCATGACAAAATGTTTCTCCGTGCCGTCCCGGTCCTGAAAGGTGGCCTTCATGGCCTCGGAATAGCCGGTTCCCAGCTTGAAGATATGCCCCACCTCGATGCCTTCGGTGAGGGTCAGGGAACCGCCGCACTCGGGACAGGGGTCGTCGGTGGTGATCTGCCGCAGGTCGCCGGTCAGATCGGGCTGGAAATCGCGGCCCGGGTTGACGCCGGTCAGGTGGTGCCCTTTCTCGTTGGCCCCGGCCACCGCATTGACCATCCGCATCACCTCCTGGTCGGCCACCAGCCTGATGCCGATATTCACCGGCCCCATGTAGCCGGCAGGCAGTTTTGTCCGCTGCCAGATCTCGTCATCGGGCATGGGCTCCACCTCGGTGGCGCCGAGCAGATTCTTCAGTTTCACGCTCTGGACCTCCCGGTCACCACGGACCAGGGCGGCCACCGGCTCCCCGTCGGCCAGGTACAGCATGGTCTTGATCACCCGGTCCGGGGTGGTCCCGAGAAACCCGGCCACCCGTTCCACCTTCTTCATCCCCGGCGTGGCCACCCTGGCCATGGGCGCCATCTCTTCCTGCGCCATTCCATCCTCAGGCAGCGCCACCCTCGCCTTTTCCACATTGGCGGCATAGTCGCAGTGACTGCAGATGACCAGGGTGTCCTCGCCGGTGTCGGCCAGGACCATGAACTCATGGGAAAAGGAGCCGCCGATGGTGCCGGTGTCCGCCTCCACGGCACGGAAGTCCAGGCCGCAGCGCCGGAAGATGCGGTGATAGGCGTCACGCATGACCTCGTAACTCTTCGAGGCCGCCTCGTCGCTGACATCAAAGGAATAGGCGTCCTTCATCACGAACTCGCGGCAGCGCATGAGCCCGAAACGGGGCCGGATCTCATCCCTGAACTTGGTCTGGATCTGGTAGAGGTTGACGGGCAGCTGGCGATAGGAACGGAGCTCCCGCCGTGCCAGGTCGGTGATCACCTCCTCGTGGGTGGGGCCGAGGCAGTAGTCCCGCTGGTGCCGGTCCCGGAAGCGCAGCAGCTCGGCGCCATACTTCTGCCACCGGCCCGACTCCTGCCAGAGGTCGGCCGGCTGGACCATGGGCATGAGCAGTTCCTGGGCCCCGGCCCGGTTCATCTCCTCGCGGACAATGGCCGCCACCTTCTGCAGGGTCAGCAGTCCCAGTGGCAGGAAGGTGTACAGGCCAGAGGTCAGCTTGCGGATAAAACCGCCGCGCAGCAGAAGCCGGTGACTGACGACCTCGGCCTCGGCCGGGTTCTCGCGGGTGGTGGGAATGAGCATCTGTGAATAGCGCATGGATCTTTTCCTTGTCGAATCCGGATTTCAGGGGCTGCATGAAAATGCAGAGGCCCCCCGGATCAGTTACATACCGGGAGCATACGTCTCAGCTCCCCTGTTGTTTCCTTTCCTCTTCCATCTTGTGCAGTTCTTCCAGGAACACGGGCAGCAGCTCGGCCTCGGGCAGCTTCCTGAAGATCTCGCCCTTCTTGAAGATGATCCCCACGCCATGACCGCCGGCAATGCCGATATCGGCCTCCCGCGCCTCGCCGGGCCCGTTGACCACGCAGCCCATGACCGCCACCTTGAGGTTGGTCTCCATGGTCTGCAGGTGCCGTTCCACCTCCTCGGCCAGGGGAAAGAGATCGATCCGGGTCCGGCCGCAGGTGGGGCAGGAGATCATCTCCGGTCCACGTTCACGGATGCGCAGGGAGCGCAGGAGTTCATAACCGACCCGGATCTCCTCCACCGGATCACGGGTGAGGGAGATACGGAAGGTGTCGCCGATGCCCTCGAAGAGCAGGATCCCCAGGGCGACACTGGACTTGACCGTGCCGGCGATCAGGCCGCCGGCCTCGGTGACCCCGATGTGGAGGGGGTAGTCGGTCCGGTCGGCGAGCTGCCGGTAACCGGCAATGGTGGTCAGGGTATCGGAGGACTTGATGGAGATCTTGATCTCGAAAAATTTCTGCTGCTCCAGCAGCCGCACGTTGCGCAGGGCGCTCTCGATCAGCGCATCGGGTCGTTCGGGCGTGGGATAGCCATACCGTTTGAGGAGATCCTTTTCAATGGACCCGGAATTGACCCCCACCCGGATCGGCACGGTGTGCGCACGGGCCGCATCCACCACCCGCCGCAGTTTGTCCACTCCCCCCAGGTTGCCGGGATTGATGCGGATGGCCTGGGCACCGTGTTCCACTGCGGTCACGGCCAGGCGGGAATCGAAATGGATATCCGCGATCAGCGGAATCCTGATCCGCTCCCGGATGGCGCGGATGGCCACCGCCGCCTCGGGACCGGGCACCGCCACCCGGATCAGCTCGCAGCCCGCCTCTTCCAGCCGATGGATCTGGGCCACCGTGGCCGTCACATCGGCGGTATCGGTATTGGTCATGGACTGGACAGAGATCGGCGCACCACCGCCGATGGCCACTCCGCCGACATGGATCTGCCTGGTCGTTCGTCGTCGTATCATTGTTGGGCCCTGTTCTTTTTCTTCAGGTTCACCTCGGCCTCCGAGGCCCGCACGTAGAGGGGCGCGGCAACAGCCGGATCCAGCAGCTCGCCCCGCGCCAGCCGTTCGGCGCACAAGAGGCCGATGTGGGCGGCCCGGGGCAGGGCCAGGGCTGCCGGCAGTACGCGCGCCAGGGGATGCTGCCGGAAGAGCTCACCATGGACCGCTACGCCGGGCCCGGCCACGAGCAGGGGAGCCTGCAGGGATTCCAGCAGCCGCCGGGGCCGGATCGCCACCGGCGGCCCGGCGGCCACGGGCACCCCGCAACCATCAGGCTCGTAGAAGGCGGCATAGACTTCCTGCTTGCGGGCATCGAGCAGGCAGCAGATCCCGGTTTCGGCCGCGGCGCAGGAAAGCGCGATCCCGTCCAGGGTCCCGACTCCGACAAGTGGCAGGCCGGCGGCCATGGCCAGGCCCTTGGCCGCGGCCATGCCAATACGCAGGCCGGTGAAGGAACCAGGCCCCAGCGAGACGCCGATCCCGTCCAGGTCCTGCCAGGAGAGAGCGGCTGCCTCCAGAATCCACTGGACACTGCCAAGCAGGCGCCGGGAGTGACTGACCTCGGGCTGGAGCGTGGCCTCGGCCAGCAGCCGTCCCCCTGCCACCCCGCCCCGGGTCAGGGCGACGGAACCGCAGCCGGTGGCGGTCTCGATGGCGAGGATCAGGAGCCCATCCACCGCTGTACGATCCTGAAGATATCGTTGTAAAAGACAAAGAGCATCAGGGTGCCGAGCAGGGCGATGCCCACCCTCTGGGCCATCTCCATGGCCCGGTCGGAAAGCGGCCTGCCGCGGATGCCCTCGATGGTCAGGAAGACAAGATGTCCCCCGTCCAGGACCGGTACCGGCAGCAGGTTGAGGATCCCCAGGTTGATACTGAGCAGGCCCATGAAATAGAGCAGATTCATCCAGCCCGCCTTGAGCTGCTGGCCGGCTATCTCGGCGATGCGGATCGGGCCGCCCAGCTCGCTGGCCGGCACCACGCGCTCCAGGATCTTGACAATGCCCATCACCGTCAGATAGATCAGGTTCCAGGTCTGGATCAGGGCGGCCCGGGCCGATTCGCCCAGGGAGGCCTTTTCATACTGCACCTGATCGCTGCGGATGATACCCAGCATGTAGCGCTCGCCCACCTCCTCGCCAAAGATGTTCCTGACCTTCTCCATGGCCGGTGTGGCATGGATGGTGACCTGTCTGCCGTTACGGTCCAGGACCAGGGTCAGTTCCCGGCCCCTGCTCTCGCGCACCAGCTCGGAGACCTGTTCCCAGGTGGTGGTCCGGTGACCGTTGATGGACAGGACCCGGTCGCCCGGTCTGATGCCTGCCTGTTCCGCCGCCGAGCCCGGGGCCACGCTGCCGATGGCCGTGGTCTCCACCGGCTGCGGCAGGCCGGCAACGGCAAACATGGCAAAGAAGAGCGCCACGGCAAACAGCAGGTTGAACATCGGCCCGGCGAGAACGATACCGAACCGCTGCCAGACCGGCTTGTGGGAAAAGGAGCGCCTGCGCTCCTCCGGCGCGATCTCCTCGCCCTGCTGTTCACCGAACATCTTGACATAGCCACCCAGGGGAAAGGCGCTGATCAGATACTCGGTCTCGCCCCATTTCCTGCCCACCACCTTGTTGCCGAAACCGAGGGAGAATTTGAGCACCCGGACGCCGAAGAGCTTGGCAACGATGAAGTGACCGAACTCGTGGACAAAGATCAGGACACCGAGAACAATGACAAAGGATAGGAGTGAAGTCATGATGGCTCAGAAAAAAAATCGTAAAGGTTCAGCAGTGCGTCAGCTGTACGTGATCGTGGCCGGCCGGCAGGTAAGGGAGCGCTTACCCGCAATGCGGGCAGTCGCGGGCGCGTGCAGATGGCCTGCTGCTGAACGTTTACCAAAAGTACCGGTAATTCAATGTAGTTGCCGATAGCAATGAACTGTTACAAAAAACCGGTCTGCCGGCCGGGGTATGATTCAGCCGGCCTGCCGGGTGGTGGTGCGCCGGGAGACCTCTTCCCCGGCCCGTTGCCGCGCCAGGCGGTCTGCCAGCAGGATGGCCTGCAGGTCCCGGTCCTCCTGCGGTCCAGCCAAGGCCAGGGTCGCGTCCACCACGGCGGCGATGTCGGTAAAACCGAGGCGCCCTTCGAGGAAGGCTTCCACGGCCACCTCGTTGGCGGCATTGAGCATGGCCGGCTTGACCCCGCCCTGCTCCAGGGCGGCAAAGGCGAGCTGCAGGGCGGGAAACCGTTCATAATCCGGCTCTTCAAAGCTCAGGTTCCCGCACTGCGACAGGCTGAGCCGGGTCAGCCCCAGGTCCATCCGCTCCGGGTAGGACAGGGCATAGGCAATGGGGATGCGCATGTCCGGGATACCGAGCTGGGCCACCACCGATCCGTCCCGGAATTCCACCAGGGAATGAACGATGGACTGGGGATGGACCACCACACCGATCTGGCCGGCCTGGACATCAAAAAGCCAGCGGGCCTCGATCACCTCCAGCCCCTTGTTCATCAGGGTGGCGGAATCGATGGAGATCTTGCGGCCCATGTCCCAGTTGGGATGATTCAGTGCCTGTGCCGGCGTCACCGAGGAGAGATCGGCGCCCTTCCGGCCATGAAAGGGACCACCGGAGGCAGTGAGGATGATCCGGGCCACGTCCTGCCGGCGACCGGCCTCCAGGGCCTGGAAGATGGCGCTGTGTTCCGAGTCGATGGGCAGCAGATGCACGCCGTATTCCCGGACCGCGTCCATGATCAGGCGGCCGGCCATGACCAGGGTCTCCTTGTTGGCCAGGCCGATATCCTTACCGGCCCGGATAGCCTCCAGGGTCGGCAGGAGACCGACGCTGCCCACCACCGCCGAGACCACCATCCGGCACTCCTCCATGGTGGCGATCCGCCGGTTGCCCTCCTCGCCCCAGAAGATACGGCCGCCATATCCGGGTGGCAGCAGTTCAGCCAGGGGCGCCACCAGCTCCTCTTCGGCCACCGAGACCAGCAGGGGCGCAAACTCCCGCACCTGGCGGGCAAGCTCCTCGATATTGCGACCGGCCGCAAGTCCGGTCACCCGGAAACGGTCGGGAAAGCGCCGGACCACTGCCAGGACGTTGCGGCCGATGGAGCCGGTGGAGCCGAGCAGCGAGATCATTTTACCATTCATGCGACCAGTCCATAGACAAGAAGATAGTAGAGTACGGGCGCGGTGAGCAGGATGGAATCGACCCGGTCCAGGAGACCGCCATGGCCTGCCAGCAGGGTCCCGGAGTCCTTGCAGCCGGTGGCACGCTTGATCACCGACTCGGTGAGATCGCCGGCAACCCCGATGACCACCAGCAGGGCCGCCACCAGTCCCAGCCGCAACGGATGCACCCCGGGCAGCAAGATCAATCCCGCGATCACCGCACAGACGATGCCAGCGGCCAGGCCGCCGACACCACCGGCCACGGTCTTGCCCGGGCTGATGGCAGGGCAGAGCTTCCTTCTGCCAAAGGCGCGACCGGCATAATAGGCCCCGGTATCAGAGGCGGCGGTGATCACGGTCAGGATGAACAGCCAGGCCGCACCGTGCTCCAGGTGACGCAGCAGCACCACATGCGCGCCGCAGAAAGAGATGTAGACCAGTCCGGTGATAGCCAGCGACAGGCAGCGGAGTACGTCGTCGAGACTGGAATAGCGACGGAGAATCAGCACCACCAGGCCGAGCAGGCCTCCGGTCAGGCCGGCTGCCACCCCCTGGACCGACCCGGCCAGGGAGGCGAGCACGGGAAGAAGAAGAACCACGGCCAGCACCCCCCGCTGCAGACCAGGCACGGCCAGGCCGGTCATGCGGCCAAACTCGAAAAGCGCCCGTGCGGTGACCAGGACGATGCAGAGCCAGAACAGGGGGACCGGTGCCAGGACGAGCAGCAGGATCCAGGCCGCGGCCATGGCAATGCCGGGCAGCACCCGTCCCATACCACTCATCCCCGCACCTGGGCCCCGGTCTTGCCGAAACGGCGCTGCCGGCGGCCATAGGTGGCCAGGGCATCGAGAAACTCTTTCTTCCTGAAATCCGGCCACATGGTGTCGGTGAAGTAGAGCTCGGAATAGGATGCCTGCCAGAGGAGAAAATTGGACAAACGGTGCTCACCGCCGGTGCGGATCAGCAGGTCAGGATCGGGCTGGCCGGCTGTATCCAGATGGGCGGTCAGCATCTTCTCGTCCAGGCGGCGCCAGTCCAGCTCACCGGCAACACACTTTTCTGCCAGGGCGCGTACCGCCCGCATCATCTCGTTGCGTCCGCCGTAGCTCAGGGCCAGGTTCAGGGTCATGCCGCGGCAGTGGGCCGTCTTTTCCATGACCATGGCCAGGGTGCGGCGAACGTCATCGGGCAACCTGTCCTGCTGGCCGAGGCAGAAGAGCCGCACACCATTCTTGAGCATGGTCTTCAGCTCGGCCTGCAGGTAGAGCTTCAGCAGACCCATGAGGCCGGAGACCTCGCCGGGCGGCCGCTGCCAGTTCTCGGTGGAAAAGGCGTACAGGGTCAGGTAGCGGACCCCGATCTCCCGGGCCGCCTCCACCACGGCGCGCACGGAATCCACCCCGGCCTTGTGGCCAAACAGGCGGGGACGGTTGCGCTGCTCGGCCCAGCGGCCGTTGCCGTCCATGATGATGGCGACATGGGTGGGGATCTGGCTCTTGTCCTGCTCAGTCACGGAAGGGTGCATAGAAGGGAAAGCCGACAGGGAGGAATCAGACCTCCATGACTTCCTTTTCCTTGGTGGCGGCGATCTCGTCGATCTGCTTGATGAACCGGTCCGTCTCCTTCTGGGCCTCATCCTGGAGCCGGTACATGTCGTCCTCGGCGAGTTCCTTGTTTTTTTTCTGTTTCTTCAGGGTGTCGTTGGCCTCGCGCCGGATATTGCGGATGGCGACCTTGTGTTCCTCGGCCAGTTTCTTGACCTGCTTCACCAGTTCCCGACGCCGCTCCTCGGTGAGCGGCGGAATGGTGAGACGGATCACGTTGCCGTCGTTGGCAGGGGTAAGCCCCAGGTCCGAGGCCAAAATCGCTTTCTCGATGGCCGGCAGCATCTGCGGGTCCCAAGGCTTGACGGCGATCATGCTCGACTCGGGAATGGTCAGGGTGCCGACCTGGTCCAGGGGCAGCATGGAGCCATAGGCATCGACCTTGATCCCGTCCAGCAGGGACAGCGAGGCCCGGCCTGTCCTGATCCGCACCAGTTCCCGCTTGAACGCCTCGACGCTGCTCTCCATCTTTTCCTTCACTTGCTCGATAACGTCATTTGCCATGACTTCCTCCCTCGGGATTGTTCAACCCGGCAGCCTGGTAACTGATCACAGGGTATGCAAGGTCACGATGTTTCAACCTCGTTTTTGCAAGCGGTCTCAGGTGCCGCAGGTTCATGCTGGCGCTTCTGGCCGCAGGTAAGCGACCGCAGGGAGACTCCGATAGCCTGACTGTGCGGCCAGGAGCGACCTTGCGAGAAGGTCAGCGAAGACTCCGTGCGGTGCCTGTGACCGCTTACGCGGCCTGCGCCACCGGCCAGCGGGTAACCCGGGCCGCGCCTATTCGGTGATCAGGGTGCCGACGTCCTCTCCGGCGGCGGCACGGCTGATATTGCCGGGAACCTTCATATTGAAGACAAAAATGGGAAGCTCGTTGTCCCGCGCCAGAGAGATCCCCGCCGCATCCATGACCCGCAGTTCATCCTGCAGAACACGGGTATAGGAAAGCTGCTCGAACCGGACCGCCCTGGGATCCTTTTCCGGGTCCCGGTCATAGACCCCGTCCACCCGGGTGGCCTTCATGATGACATCGGCACGGATCTCCAGCGCCCTGAGTACGGCGGCCGTATCAGTGGTAAAATAGGGATTGCCGGTACCGGCGGCAAAAATAACCACTCTTCCGGCCGCCAGGTGCTCCACAGCCCGGCGCCGGACATAGGGCTCACAGACATTGCGCATGGTGATGGCCGACATGACCCGGGTGGCGACCCCCTTTTTCTCCAGGGTGTCCTGCACGGCCAGGGCGTTGATCACCGTGGCCAGCATTCCCATGTTATCGGCAGAAGCACGATCCATGCCACCGGCGGCCCCGGCCACACCACGGAAGATGTTGCCCGCGCCGATGACCAGCCCGAGCTGCACGTCCCGCCCATGCACGGTCCTGATCTCCTCGGCGACAAAATCGACCATCTCCGGGCTGATGCCGTAGGAGCCATCGCCGGTGAGGACCTCGCCACTTATCTTCAGAAGAATACGTCCATACTTCATACCGGTGTTCTCCGGGTACCAGGATCGGTGGAAGGCAGGAGCCGGTCAGGGGATCTCCTGCCACAGGGCCTGTACGCGCTCGTGCGCAACCCCTCACGGGACAACCAGCCATCGGTTTTCCCGACCACAATGGTGTAAGCGCTCCCAGGGGCCGCAGATTTGTGCAACCGTGCCTGACCGCGGTAAGCGACCGCAGGGAGACGCCGATAGCCTACCTGTGCGGGCAGGCACGACCGTGCAAAGAGGTAGGCGAAGACTCCGTGCGGTCCCTGTAAGCGCCTACGCTCGTGCTGGCCGGCAGGCAGGCGATCGCAGCGGGACTCCGGCAGGCCCGCAATGCGGCCAGCCGCGGGCGCGTGCCAGATGGCGTGCTGCTGAGCTTTTCCAGAATGACAGGGCTGCCGGCCCCGGCGGGCCGGCAGCCGCTGCGGACAGCGGATCAGGCGCCGACCTGGAAACGGGCAAACCGCTTGATGGAGATATTCTCGCCCATCTTGGCGATCAGCTCGTTGAGCAGATCCTGGATCGTCAGGTCGGGATTCTTGACAAACTTCTGCTCAAGCAGGCACACCTCGGAGATATACTTCTCGATCTTGCCGGACACGATCTTCTCGACGATGTTTTCCGGCTTGCCCGATTCCAGAGCCTGCTTGGAGTAGATCTCCTTTTCCCGCTCGATCAGATCCGCCGGCACCTCGTCGCGGCTGACCGCCACCGGGTTGGCCGCGGCCACGTGCATGGCGATGTCCCTGGCAAAGGCCTGGAAATCATCGGTCTTGGCAACGAAATCGGTCTCGCAGCCCACTTCCACCATGACGCCGAGCTTGCCGCCGCCATGGATATAGCAGGCGACCACTCCTTCGCTGGTGGCCCGGTCAGCCCGCTTGGCGGCAACGGCAAGTCCCTTCTGCCGCAGCAGGTCAATGGCCTTTTCCATGTCGCCATCGGTTTCGCCCAGCGCCCTCTTGCAGTCCATCATGCCGGCATTGGTCTTATCACGCAGTTCCTTGACCATCTGGCTTGTAATTTTCACGATCACTCTCTCCTTGTCAACAAAGTAGCTCTTCGGGCGGCAGCCGGCAACAGCGGCGCACCGCAAATTCGCTCGATGATGCTGTATAGTATGAAAGAAGGGGCGCAAGGCCCCTTTGTCAAGACTGTATCAACGGTAAAAATTCAGCAGCACGCACAGCTGACGCACGGCTGCACTCTTACCGGAACTACCACTACTTCTCGCTGGTTGCCGATAGCGGTGCGCTGTTACTGTCCACGGTGACGCCACACCCTCTCGGTGACCGGCTCGGCGTAAGCGCTCACAGGAAACAGGGCAAGGCGCCTACACCATTGTGGTCGGACAAACCGATGGTAAGCCATCCCGTGAGGGATACCCTCCGGTCGCCGGGTATCTCACTCGGCTGCCGGCGCACTTTCCGCCTCAACGCTCTCCGTGGCGGCCTCGGCCTCCGGGGCCATGCCACTCTCCAGCTCCTCGACAGCGGCCTCCTGTTCCTCGCCTCGACGGGCCTTGCCCTCAAGGACGGCATCGGCGATGAGAGAGGTGATGAGCTTGATGGCACGGATGGCGTCGTCGTTGCCGGGAATCACATAATCGATACCATCGGGATCACAGTTGGTGTCGGTCAGGGCGACCACCGGGATCCCCAGCTTGTTGGCCTCGCTGACCGCGATCTCCTCGTTCTTGGGATCGATGACAAAAAGCACGTCGGGCAGGGAACGGATGTTCTTGATACCACCCAGGTTGCGGTCGAGCTTGATCCGCTCCTTCTCCATCTTCAGGATCTCTTTCTTGGGAAAACGGTTGATGGTGCCGTCTTCCTGCATTGCCTCGATCTTCTTGAGACGATCGATGGAGCGGCGGATGGTCTGGAAGTTGGTCATCATGCCGCCAAGCCAGCGGTGGTTGATGAAGAACATGCCGCAGCGTTCGGCCTCTTCCCTGATAATGGCCTGGGCCTGCCGCTTGGTACCGACAAAAAGCACGTTTCCGTCGTTGGCCACCACATCGACGATGTAGTTGTAGGCCCGGCGGAACATCTTCATGGTCACGTCCAGGTTGATGATGTAGATGCCGTTGCGCGGGCCGTAGATATACGGCTTCATCTTGGGATTCCAGCGCCTGGTCTGGTGGCCGAAATGGAGGCCTGCCTCGAGCATCTGTCGCATTGTCACCTTTGCTGCCATACTTTTCTCCTGTTTTATGGTTCTTTCCTCCATCCCTGTATCCGATTCCGCCTGCCGGCGGAACACCAAAGGATCAGTGCGGGATGTGTGTCGTTGGCGCCTCCGGCTGAAGACCGGCGGCTTTTAGCGGGTATAAATTTTGTATTTCTATCACGATCTGGTCAGAATTTCAAGAAAATCAACAGAATTCTGCCAGGGAGAGATACAGGGAATCAACGACGGAGGAGGGTCCGCCGGTCACCGAGGACATGGAACAGCCAGTCATAGCCGAACCTGAGCAGCTCGCTGTCATCGGCGCTGATGCGCCTGCGCCGGTCGCGATCCAGGCGGAACATGGCAAGCAGGTTGTTTTTTTCCATGTACGCCCTG
>Ga0256833_1000373_pt1 | contig 35636 bp, 35 predicted proteins | sample 356284metaG_FD_190535 | JGI IMG/M metagenome (GOLD analysis project Ga0256833, IMG submission 190535) | Hydrothermal vent microbial communities from Mid Atlantic Ridge, Atlantic Ocean - 356-284 | ecosystem: Environmental > Aquatic > Marine > Hydrothermal vents | place: Atlantic Ocean: Mid... | reverse complement strand
TCGCCTGCGCTCGGCAGGCCCCTTCGATTTGTTATTATACAAGAAATGTCAGATTAAGTCATGACTATTACAGATTTAAAAAGGAAAGGCCTACTCGATTGTACTGTACTGAGTAGGCCTTTTCTTTTATTGAATATATATAGATGTTTTTTTATTTAGTCTCGGATTCGGCCTTCTCAGGGCCTTTGGCGTTCTTTTTCTCCTCTTTCATTGCCGATTTTTTCTCTGAAGCAGCCTTTTCCTTCTTGGTTACCTGGGGTTTTGCGGCCTCCTCTTGGGCTGCAGCCTCTTTTTCCTCAGCAGCAGCAGCAACTTCCTCTTCGGCCTGGGCAGTAGATTCATCACTGTAGCTCAGCTTTGCAAGCTGTTTTTGGAGTTGTTGGATAATGGTATTTTTCGCATTTATCTCATTTTCCAAGGTATTGATCTTTGTCTTGAAAAATGAAATGTTGTCCTGTAACGCCTTATTGGCATCCATGAGACGGCGTATCTTTTCATCTTTTATCTTGGCCTGTTCCTGTAGGAGTTGATACTTCGAACTCAGCTCGCTCAATTCGATGACCTTCATGTCGATGGCTTCATTCATAGTAGCAAGTTGATTCCTGAGCTGTTCATTTTTTTCTTCCAAGGCCTTTAGCTTGGCCATTACTGCTTCAAGCTGTCGTCTGATCTTGCTGGTAGGCCTTTTCACAGCCTCTTTGGGCCTTTTTAATGCCTCCTGTAATTTTTTGGTGAGTATCTCATTCTTTTTCTGCAATTCTGCGATGCTGCTGGCCACGTCCTGCTGATTTTCTAACTTTTTCAATAGCTTTTGCTGAAGCATGTCCTTCTGCTTGGTAAGTTCTGCAATAGCAGCATTGGCCTTGTCAAGTTGTGCCTTTAGTTCATCTCTTTCCTTTTGAAGGGCAGCAAGTTTTGTCTGGGTTTCATCCAGTTGTTTCTCGAGGGTAGCCGATGCTGCCTTGGCCTTTTTGAGTTCAGCCCTTGTCTTTTGAAGTTGTTTTTCTAGTTCGGTAGCCTTTTTCTTGGTCTTCTGAAGCTCGGTACAGGCCTGCTTCAATTGTGTCTTTAAGGTTGCTGCCTGGGTTATTTGGGCATGGCTCTGACGAAATCTTTGCTTAAGGCAGTTCATCTCCTGTTGGAGCTTTGTGAGCTGTCCCTGGATTTTCATGTTGTTGGTGTCTTTTTGGAGAAGGTCCTCTTTCAGCCTTGCGACCTCTATCTCAAGGAGCTTGGCCTTCTCCTCATTGGCGAGACGTTCCTGTTTTAGTTCAGCTATGGTGTTTTTTAGTTTTTTTATTTCCCGTGCGAAAAAAGTGATGTTTCGTGTCTGGGGGCGTGGCGGTGGTGGGGTTATCTTGTTCTCTTCTTTTTCAACTGCGGCCTTCTGTTCTGGGGCCTGTTCTGCCTTTTCCTTTTCAGCAACTACACCTTCTTTCTTTTTCAACGTGGGCGCCGTTTCCTTGGAGGTAGCCTCTTTTGCCTTGGCCATCTCCTTGTGGAGTGGTGCATGGGTCACCTCTTTTTCAGCGTGTTTCACCTTTTCTGTGTGAACCGCATGGGTTGTGGCAGCCATTTGTTGTTTCATTTTTGTAGGCTGAGTCCTATAGCCCACGATACCAAAGATCAAGCCAATAATGATCAACCATATTGCGTTTTTCTTCTTATATATAAAGGCAAAGCGTCCTTTTGGCTCTTCGCCTTCTTCGAAAGTCTGTTTGGTCTTGTGGAGATAGAGTGAATAGATCCCTGCTCCAAACGCGATCAAAAAGATCAGGGAACAAATGAATGAAAAAGTTGCATAGAACAGATATACCATTGTGTCCATTTCAATTCCTCCTGGCAAAAAAGAACAAAAAAATAGATTACATCAGAGAATCAGCTGGCCTCTGCCTCTTCCTTCTCCTGCGAATTGGTTGCCTCCTCTTGAACCGGCTCATCAGAAGAGTCGAAGAAAGAGCTCATGGCATGTTCGAAGATCGCCTGTGCTGTAGTCATGTCAATGTCGGAAATCTTCATGGTGTTAATACCCTTGAGGATGTTTTGTGTGTATTCCTGGGTAAATTCATCGTATAGCTTTTTCATGTGGATATAGAGCACAGAGATGTTGTAGTTGAACTGTAGTTCTTCCAGTTCCTTCTCGAGGCTGCTGATATTTTTATTGAGGCTGTCGATCTCATTGTCTTTTTGTTCAATAAGGGCTTCTTGTTCCGCTGTCTTTTTCTCGAGTTCCGAAACCCTGCTCTTGAGTTCTGTGTTCTCTGTCCTGTAATTCTTCAGCTCTTCTTCAAGTTCATTTACCTTATCGGATTTTTCAGCCAATTCCTTTTCTACTGAATTCAGCCGGTCTTTGAGCCTATCTATTTCAGCTGCTTTTTCCTCTGTCTCTTCAGTAAGGCTCTCAACTTGGGCTTCAAGTTCTGCAATTTTTTCATTGGCCTCTGACAATCGCTGTTCCAAGTCCTTATTTTCCTTTTGGAGTTTGTTGACGATCGCCCCTTTGATTGTATTCTGTCTAAGCAGAATCACAAACAAGACCAAAAAGATTATTGCCCCGGCCCAACCATAAAGATAAGAATTTGCTAGAACTTGTAAGATTGATACACTATCCATCACTTTTTTCCTTTCGTTGAATTAGGTTGATGCGAGTGAATTATGGCTCGACTTCTCCCCATATTTTTTAATTAAACTGAATTTCCATTCAGCCCCCAAAATAATATTAAATTTTGAAAACGTCAAAACATCTCAGAAGATTTTTTTCGACTTTTTACCATAATTATTTTTTAAAATAAATACGGATTTCCCTTGGCTGTTCAGCTAAGGGATCAATATGACAAAAAAATAAAGAAATATTTGTACTATCGTTGAGGCCAACGAATATAACTGGCCACAATTTACAGGACTTCATAAAAAAGGAATTATCGTAACTTGTCAACCTGTATCAGGCCCTTTTATACTGGATTATGGAGATGGCAAATTTGTCATGGGCTCTTTGTGAGGTCTTCAGATCCCCAAAAGGGTTTACAGATTTATTCGAATATTTTTTGGTATTATGGCACAATTTCTTGTTTTTTTAAAAAAGCTGGGAGAAAGGGGTTAAACAGATGGGGCAAGGGCTTTCGAGGTTATCGACAGGTGCCAAGATCTATCTAATGGGGATCTGCGGAACCGGCATGGCCGCCCTTGCAGGTCTGCTCAAGGCCAAGGGTTTTGAGATTACTGGTTCTGATATTTCGTTTTATCCACCCATGGGAGACCTACTAAGAAAACTGGAAATCCCTGTTCACCAAGGATATGACCCAGAACATCTGAAAGAGGTGGCCCCTGATCTTGTGATAATCGGTAATGTTATCAAGGCCTCGAATCCAGAGGCCAAATATGTCTTGGAGTATGGTATCAGGTTCATGTCTTTCCCCCAGGCCTTGGGAGAGTTTTTCCTGGCAGACAGGAATTGTCTCGTAGTAGCTGGTACCCATGGGAAGACAACCACCTCCACGATGCTTGTCTCAGCCCTGAAAGGCTGTGGTTTTCGTCCAGGTTTCTTGATTGGAGGTATAGTCAATGAGACTGGAAGAGGTTTTGAACAGGGCTCTCCCCCCTGGTTCGTAATAGAGGGAGATGAATATGACACGGCCTTTTTCAATAAGGTTTCCAAGTTTTTGCACTACAGGCCCAAAAGTGCAGTGATCACCAGCATGGAATTTGATCATGCGGATATATTCCCCGATTTCAATGCGATAAAGGCCTCGTTCGAAAAGTTTGTAGGCCTTTTGCCTGGAGACGGAATCCTTACTGCTTGTACCGACTGGGCCCCAGTGAGAGAGGTGTCTGAAAAGGCCCCATGTAGGGTGGTCACTTATGGTTTTAATGATCATGCAGACTGGACTGCGGTAGACATTAGGCCATCTCTCAGATATACATCCTATTTGGCAGTACATAAGAGCGGTCTTAGCTTGCACGTGTCCATTCATTTACCTGGTAGACACAATGTATTGAATAGTCTTTCGGTCCTGGCCCTGTGTGACGGTCTAGGCCTCGATATTGAGAAGGCGGCGCAAGGGTTACGGCAATGCAAGGGAGCCAAGAGACGGCAGGAAATAGTAGGTGAGGTCCAGGGGATCTTGATCATAGACGATTTTGCCCATCACCCCAGGGCTGTGGCCGAAACCCTTGGGGCTCTCAAGGAACGATATGATGGTCGCAGGATCATTGCCATCTTTGAACCAAGAACCAATACCAGCAGGAGGGCAATTTTTCAGGAAGCATATGCCAGGGCGTTTTCCGCAGCAGACAAGGTAATGGTAAGAGATGTCCCGGATCCAGAAAAGGCCCCAGAGGGAGACAGGTTTTCATCGAAACAGTTGGTAGAAGATCTCAGGAATCAGGGGCTGAAGGCCCAATTTGCCAGGGATGCATCCGAAATCATTCAGGCCGTTTTGGATGATGTGAGGGAGGAGGATGTGTATGTGATACTCTCAAATGGCCCCTTTGAAGGCATCCATCAAAGGCTTTTGAAAGCCCTGAAAAAGAGCTTGGAGCCATCACATTGACCTTTCGACAACTTAAACAGTGTCCTTTAACCAGAGCCAGGCGGGGAAGGATCTTTACCAGACATGGATCAATAGAAACCCCTGTATTCATGCCAGTTGGCACCCAGGCCAGCGTCAAGGCCCTTACACCAGGAGAGCTCTATACCTTAGGGGCGGAGATCATTCTCGGCAACACATATCATCTGTATCTGCGTCCTGGGCATAACTTGATCCGTGCCCTTGGCGGTCTTCACAGGTTCATGAATTGGCATCTACCCATATTGACCGATAGTGGAGGCTTTCAGGTCTATAGTCTGTCATCCTTCCGCAAAATAGAAGAGGAAGGGGCGATATTCAGATCCCATATAGATGGTTCTCTCCACCATCTCAGCCCAGAGTTGGCTATTGAGATACAAGAGGCCCTGGGGGCTGACATAATGATGTGTCTCGATACATGCATCCCATATCCAGCAGGGCTGGAACAGGTCAGGAGTGCAACTGATCTTACAACGAGATGGGCACAGAGGTGTTTGATGGCCAGGACATCGGACAAATCACTCCTTTTTGCAATAGTTCAAGGTGGTATGTACAGGCAAGTTAGGCAGGATCATACCTATAGGCTTCTCGAGTTGGGATTTGATGGTTATGCCCTTGGTGGATTGAGTGTAGGCGAACCCAAGGAGATGTTGTTCGAAATGATAGAATGTTCCAGGCCATTGATCCCCGATTATTTTCCAGTTTATGTAATGGGGGTGGGGACCCCTGAAGATCTGGTAGAATGTGTGGCCATGGGTGTTGACATGTTCGATTGTGTTATGCCCACGAGAAATGCAAGAAATGGAATGCTGTTTACTTCTTTTGGCCACATTGTTATAAAGAATGCTCGTTTTGCAGATGATGAAGGTCCCATAGATCCAGAGTGTGGATGTTATACGTGTAGAAATTATTCCAGGGCCTACCTTCGGCATCTTTTCATGGCCAGGGAACTACTGTCTTATAGGCTCAATACGATCCATAATCTTTATTATTACCTGGGGCTGATGACAGAGATGAGAAGAGCCATAGAAGAGGATAGATTTCATAGATTCAGAAAAGACTTTTATAGAAAAAGGATTAAATAAACAAAGGAGAAGAATGATGTTTCCATCCATTGTGTATGCTATGGCACCACCTCAAGGGGGTGCACAGGGAGGGCAGGGCAACCCAATAATGGCCTTTTTGCCCCTGATCATCATATTTGCCATCTTCTATTTTTTGCTTATCAGACCACAGCAGAAAAAGCAGAAAGAGCACAGGAAATTCTTGGAGTCCTTGAAAAAAGGCGACGAGGTTATCACCTCAGGTGGTATCATAGGTAGGATAAGTGGACTCACTGAAAACATTGTGACCCTGGAGGTTGCCCCAAAGGTGAACATCAGGGTTGCAAGGAGCCAAATAGCAGGAAGGCCGACGGCAGAGACAAAATAGATAAGAGCTGGGCAATAACCAAATAAAGAGACAAGTATAAATAGGCTGGCAACTTGTGCCTGATTTCTGCCTCTACTTGGGCAATTCAAGGGATAAAGAGGGCAAGGGGAGGTTCTCTATTTGCCAAGACAAAATCTGGAAAAGATCTGCTCCAGCACGTCTTCTGTCACAAACTCGCCAGTGGTTTCTGACAGATGATCCAAGGCCTGTCTGATATCCATGGCAGGGATCTCTGGTGAAAGGCCTCCTATCAGGCCTTGAAGGGCTTGGTGTGATAGTATCAGGGTCTTTTCAAGGATTTCCTTTTGCCTCAAGTTCGGGGCCACATCTGGTATCCTGGCTTCTGTACCCAGGAGTATTTCACAAATGCTTTTTTGGAGCTGGTCAAGACCACTATGTCTCTTTGCCGAAACCAAACAGTATGGTGTATCGACCAGTTTCTCGTGATGAGCAGTGATCTTTTCGAGGAGTCTTCTTGCCAAGGCCTTATGACCTATTTCAATCTTGTCTACCTTGTTGAAGACGATTATCACAGGGATGTGATCGAATGATTTGATCATGTCCAAGACGGCCTCGTCAGAGTCATTGAAATCTTTCGATATATCGAGTAGCCAAAGGAAAAGATTGGCAGTTGGGGCGAGTTGGCGAATCTTTCCTATACCCATTGCCTCTATTGGATCTGGTTCGTGTCTTATCCCAGCAGTATCCAGGAGAGTTATGCATGCACCGCCAATTTCTATCCTTGCCTCTACGATGTCTCTTGTGGTGCCAGGTATCTCTGTGACAATAGCCTTGTCTTCACAGGAAAGGGCGTTCAATAGGCTTGATTTTCCCGCATTTGGCCTGCCAACAAGAAGGACCCCTGCACCGAATCTATGGATTTTGCTCCTATCAAATGCCCTTATCAAGGTCTGCAGTGGTTCGATGACCTCTTTTTCAAGGATCCTTTTTATGTCGGCCTGGTCTAATATTTCATGGTCCTCTTCTGGATAGTCTATTGCTACCTCAAGAGCTGCCAGGCATCCAACGAGTCCTTTCCTGATGGACCTGATCCTTTTTGAAAGCTCCCCCTTGACGGCCCTGGCACCCATGTGGCTCAGGCCTGAGGCCTGAGCACTTGTCAGGTCCAAGACAGCCTCGGCCTGGATCAGGTCTATTCTGCCGTTTAGAAATGCCCTCTTGGTGAATTCTCCAGGTTCGGCAAGACGTGCACCATGCCTTATACACAGTTCTAAGATCTGTCTGAGTATGGAATAACCTGCATGACATTGGATCTCAACTATGTCTTCCCTTGTGTAGGTCTTGGGTGCCTTCATGAAGACACAAAGGGCCTCATCCACAATCTGGTCTTGTTCAGGATTTCTTATGATGCCATGGTAGAGCGTGTGAGATTTAAATCTGCAGTGATGGGCAGATGGGCTGAATAACTTTTTGAGGATGTCAAGGGCCAAGGGGCCGCTCATCCTGACAATACCAATACCCCCTGCCCCCAAAGGTGTTGAGATGGCTGCAATTGTGTCATCTTCCCTGATTTTTGTCATGGTACCTTTTATTATGCACCCACGGTACTGGATACAATTCTTTTTACAGCTCTGGTTGCTGCTGCCTTAAAAGAGTAATTTCTCACATCTTCGACAAGGCTTGAGAGCTGCATAATTCAACTCTATTTAACTGCTGTATTCGAATTCAGTAAACTTTTCTGTATTCAAGACGACACTGTAGCGGACAATTTATAAAATAGCCTGCTGTAATGGGAATGAATTATCTTACTGATGGTTATGGCTACTGTATCCTGGTAAACATTCCAGCGGCATTTCTTGGCTCACATGTTATTTTCTATTTTTCTTGGCTCGCCTTCTGTTTCTGAGTGGTGTAATGATTACCTTTCTGCCTCCACCTTCTCCTGAACTGTGTGTCCTTACACCTTTAAAACCTCTAAGGGCCAGGTGGACAATCCTCCTCTCCCTTGCAGGCATTGGCTGAAGGGATATGGCCTTACCTGTTTTTTTCGCCTTGGATGCCATCTTTTCGGCAAGAGATTTAAGGCCTTTTCTCCTTCTCTCTCTATAGCCCCCTGCCTCCAGTGCCACCCGGTAGTTCAACTCCCTGCCCTTTTTCCTGAGGCACAGATTGATAAGATATTCAAGGGCATCGAGGGTCTTGCCATCTTTCCCGATTATAAGGGAAAGGTCTTTCCCCGTGATGTTTATATAAGGTTTATTGGTCTGTTCTATGACTTCAGCCCTGCCATCGAGGCCGGATTTTTCAAGGATTTCATTGGCTATATCACATGCGGCATGTAGTTGTTTCTCTATCAGTTCTGGAGGAATTTCCTCCTTTTTTCTTTTTGATACAGTCTTCTTTTCTGCAGCAGGTGTTGCCTGGGGCCCTATCTGTGCCGAGGTGTCTCTGTCAGGTTCTTTTTCAGCCCCTTCAGGTATGGCCTTTTCAGCTATTCTTCCTTCCTCGGGTGCCTTATCCGTTATGTCTTTTTCCAGGCTCGAGGCCTCCACATATTCCTTGGTAGGCCTGGCAGTTATCTTGGCTTTTCGTCCTCCAAGGCCAAAAAGGCCAGTTGATCCTCTGGTGATTATTTCTATCTCAAGATCTTCTTCGTTGCACTTGAAGTATTCACATGCCGCTTCAATGGCTTTCTCAACAGTCTTATCAGAAAATTCCTGTGGTTTTTTGCTGTGTTCATTCATATGTTTGCCCTATTTACTGCATTTTCAACTATCCAGTCTCAATCGGTAAATTTGTTTACATAATATTGCTGTACTATGGACAAGATATTATTGACCAGCCAATATAATACCAGGCCCGATGGAAAGTTGATGAACATGAAGGTAAAAACAATTGGTAGAAACTGCATCATCTTGGCCTGGGTTGGATCAAGGGAAGAAGGGCTCATCTTTTGTTGAAAATACATCGATGCACCCATTAGCAGGGTGAGTACTGGGATCCCTCCCAAGACAGGTATCTCCACTCCAGGGATCATTAATCTGTCTGGAGCGGAAAGATCATTGATCCATAGAAGAAATGGGGCATGTCTGAGCTCAATGGCCTGGAGTAGCACCTTGTAGAGAGCAAAAAATACAGGTATCTGAAGAAGCATGGGCAGACAGCCACTCATGGGATTAACCTTATAGGTTTTATAGAGTTGCATGAGCTCTTTGTTCATACGCTCCTTGTCATCACCATATTTTTCCTTGAGCTTCTTCAGCTTTGGTTGGAGCTTCTGCATAGTCTTCATTGACTGGGCACTTTTGTGTGCCAGGGGCCAAAAGGCGATTTTTATCAGTATCGTCAGTACGATTATGGCCCAGCCATAATTATGGAGATATTTATAAAAAAAGTTCAAGACATACAGTAAAGGTTTTGCTATTGGATCAAACCAACCAAAATTTATTGCCTTTTCAAGGTTGTGGCCGCTTGCCTTTAAACGATCTATTTCCTTGGGGCCAAAATAGAGATTCATTTTGCAGAAAGTTATACCTTTTCCCCCGTTAGATCCTTGGCCTATTCCATGGCTTAGGCTGCTTTCTGTTGTGTCTTGATGGTCTAGTTTGGTGATTATCACCTTCCATGGCCCTTGGGTGATTTCAGGTATAAGGGCTGTCATGAAGTAATTGTCTCCAAAGGCCAGCCAGTCCAGGTTGCCTGAAAACTCATGGCGATCTCCAGGCTCTTTCAATTTGATCTCCTGGAGGCCTTCTTTTGGAGAATAATAGGAAGGGCCAGAGAATATATATCTACTCGATCCCTTGTATGGTTTGTTATACATAAAAATGGTGTATTCATCTGCAGACGCCCCGGATATTGTCATCGTGAGTTCCATCCTGTAGAGATCCTTGTGAAAGGTTATCGTCTTTTGCAGGACAGCACCTCCCCCCAGGTTTGTCGAAAAGGTCAGCATCGCCTTTGTCCTGGTTCCGGTAAGGTCTATCTTTTCTTTGTCTGCATGGAAATATCTCGTTCTGAGATCCAGGCTCTTTCCGCTGGAGATCTTTATCCCCAATGGGAGAAGGGGCGGAGATACGTCTATCAGCTCAACGCCAGGGGAGTCTTTGGCCAGGCTTACACGATATTTCTTGAGGACAAAATGCTTGAAATTGCCGCCATTCTCAGTGAGAACTGCATGATAATAGGGTGTTTCGACCACAATGTCTTTGCCTTGAAGGTTATTGTTCTTGGGCAGGGCTACGAGTTTTGCCAGGTCTTTCTTGATCGGGGTCTTCTCCCTTTGGGCAATCTCGGTGTCCGCCTTTTTTGGCATTTGGATAGTAGTGGAATTAGTGGCATTGACGCCTGGTCGAGGGGCCATATTGCTTCCAAAGAAATATTGAAAACCTGCCAAGACGGCAATGGATAGTGCTACAGCTATGAGAGTTCTTGTTTCCATAATATCTCGATCCGTTTAGTTTTTAGAAGAATCCAGCCGGAAAACTCAGCGTTTTTTTCAGGGGAGGGGATCAAAACCACCAGGATGCCAGGGGTGGCAGCGGGCCAATCTTTTCAGGGACATTACAAGACCCTTGAAAAGGCCATATTTTTTGAAGGCCTCAATGCTATATTGGGAACAGGTGGGATAGTACCTGCACGTGGCGGGAAGTATGGGTGACAATAGCACCTGGTAGAATCTGATAACACCTGTTACTATTGATATGGTCAAGTTACAGGGATTATTTAGCCCTGGGTCTTCTTCCAAGTTTTTGTTCAATTTTTTTACTCGCCACAACCATGTTTTGTGATAGTTTGTCCCATCCCGCTGTTAAAATCTCCCTCCTGGGCAGGAATACTATATCAATTCCATCAGGCAATATGTACTGATTGAGTCTGAATAATTCCCTGCAAAGCCTCTTGGCCCTGTTTCTACTGACAGCATTACCAAATTTTTTCCCTACGCTTATACCTATTCTCGAATAGTCGAGATCGTTCTCCTGGAAAATTAAATTGAACTCAGGAAATCTTAAGCGTGTACCCCTTTGAAAAATCTTAGAATAATCCCGCTGATTATGGATCCTCTTGTCGAAGGGAAGAGTAAATTTCTTCTTTTTCACCCTGTTTTCGCCATTGACGACCCTTAGGCAGATAACTTCTTTCTTCCCCTGGCCCTGCGCCTGGAGATTATCCTTCGTCCCGCTTTGGTGCTCATGCGTTTTCTGAATCCGTGTGTACGTTTCCTCTTTATATTACTGGGCTGAAATGTGCGTTTCATTATTAAAGAGCTCCTTTTGATATATGAAATGTGAATTTTGATATGATCATGTTTCAGTCCTTTGAAGCCTAAAATGTTTACTCACCAGAATCATGGCTGTCAAGTTGCTAATGGAGAGAAACTTATGAAAAAGAGCTATCTTTTTTTCATGGCATATAATTATCTTGGCTTGCTTTTTAAAAATTACTTTGGTAGGTTTTTCGTCGCTCATTTCTTTTTTGCAAATTGATATCTGGCCGGTAATATATCAGTGTCCCGGGATTTTGGCCACTAAGGTTGGGCAATATTACTACTTGATTTACTTGAGGAAATGGTTAAACAGATGGAGAATTGAGCCCTCTGGGCATTTACATGGATGTAGCATCAACACAATCTTGATGTCTGGGGGCTATGCATATCCTCAAAATATTTTATGCTTACATCTATGAATTGAAGAAATAGATTGGGCATAGTTTTTGTATATGTCCAGGCAAGCGTGAAGGAATTTGGCTCTTTTTATTTAAGGGTTACCCCTAAGAATTAGAAATTTTGTTCGAGAACAAGGTACATGAGAAAAATAACCGGGGACATTTTATTGATGTTTCGGGTTATTTTTTGAATGCAACACACTTGTTGTACAAAAGGGCAATTCTTAGAGGTAGTCTAAGGTATTTGAAAATTTTCTTGAGTGTCTATAATAGATGCTGGAGTGATAACAACAGGTAAAATTCATGGTATTTGGCGCCTTCTTCGGCTGGCTTTCAAGCGATCTTGCAATTGATTTAGGTACTGCTAATACCCTGGTCTATGTGAAGGGAAAGGGTATAGTCCTCAGGGAACCCTCTGTTGTTGCAGTCAAAAAGGATGTGCGTTCCAATAGGGTACTTGCCGTAGGCAAAGAAGCAAAGATGATGCTTGGCAAGACCCCTGGCAACATAGTGGCGATCAGACCAATGAAGGATGGGGTAATTGCCGATTTCGAGGTTACGGAGGCGATGCTTCGTTACTTCATTAGAAAGGTTCACAATCGAAGGACCCTCGTGCGTCCCAGGATCATCATAAGTGTTCCCTCTGGCATTACCCAGGTGGAAAAAAGGGCTGTCAGGGAATCGGCAGAATCGGCTGGCGCCAGAGAGGTATATCTGATAGAGGAGCCAATGGCTGCTGCAATTGGTGTTGGGCTACCCATCACAGAACCTACTGCCAATATGGTGGTGGATATAGGTGGTGGCACTACAGAGGTTGCAGTGATATCTCTTGCAGGCATAGTTTATTGCAAGTCCGTGAGAGTTGCCGGTGACAGGATGGATGAGGCCATTTTGCAGCACATCAAGAGGCGTTACAGCCTTCTCATTGGGGAACATACGGCAGAGAATATAAAGATAGAGCTTGGGGACGTATTGCCTGAATCCCCATACGAAAAAATGGAGATCAAGGGTAGAGATCTGGTTTCGGGTGTTCCCCAGACTGTCCAGATCGATTCTTCCGAGATCCAAACTGCTATTTCTGAGCAGGTGGAGACAATCGTAGAGACAGTAAAAATGGCTCTTGAGCAGACACCTCCTGAACTGGCCGCTGATATAGTGGACAAGGGCATAGTACTCACAGGTGGGGGGGCCCTTCTCAAGAACCTCGACAAACTTCTCAGGGAGAAGACAGGTCTTCCAATCATTATAGCCGATGATCCTCTTTCGTCAGTAGTACTCGGTTCTGGCCAGACCCTGGATAATATAGATGTCCTCAGGGAAATCATGATCCATTAGACTCATCCTTTTTTAAGTGCCGCAGAAAAAAACAAAATCCGCGAAAAAAAAGATCATAATAGTGGTATGCCTCTTACTTTTCCTCTCGGTTCTGGGGGTGGTCACTGTCAGGTTCAGTGGATCCAACATCGCCTTGCCTGCCGTGATGATGCTCAAGGATACAGGCGATAGGCTTCAGCAGTTTCTTTTTGTCCCATTATCCCGTATAAAGACCCTGTGGGAATCCTATTGTGATCTCAGGGAGACAAAGGAAGAGAATGAGGTCCTAAAAGCGCGATTGGCCCAGCTTCAAAGCGAAATAACCAGCTATCGTGAGGCATTGATAGAAAATCGCCGTCTTCGTCAGCTTCTCGATATCAAGAGGCATCAGAACGACAAGACCCTTTTGGCCCACATCGTAGGCTGTGACATAGCGCCATGGAGGGCTGTCGTCACGATTGATCGTGGCAAGAAGGATGGTTTGTTACCAGATATGCCAGTGCTTAGTCAAGGGGGCGTAATCGGAAGGGTGATTGAGACCTCTTTGTCTTATAGTAAGGTGATGCTCATAACCGATTACCAGAGCAGGATAGCTGCCCTGGTTCAAAGAAACAGGGCCAGAGGTCTACTTGTAGGTCAGGGGCGCAAGGGTTGTAGTCTCGAGTATGTGGAAAAGGGAGTGGACGTGGAGATTGGAGATACCATTATCACTTCTGGTATGGATGCTGTATTTCCCAAAGGGCTTTTACTTGGAGAGGTTGTTTCTGTAAAGGCAAGTGACCAATCGAACCTTTTTCAGGAGATCAAGGTGAGGCCTTTTTCAGACGTGGGTAAGGCCGAAGAGGTGCTTATACTCTTGAGCACAGGTTTATCGACCTCGGACGAGAAAGATTCTCTGAGCAGATGATCGAGACCTTCTGTCTGATCATCCTTGGCTACCTGATCGCTGTCTTTCAATCGAGTGCTGGGGTCTTCTTCCAGGTAGGCCTGATTCGCTTAGACGCAATTCCTGCCTTGATCTGCTGGTATAGTCTCAGACAGCCACTACCCCTGGGCATGGTTGCTGTTGCCGTCTTGGGGCTCTTCGTATCTGTATTTTCCACCATCCCCATGTATGTATTCCCCCTGTCTTATGTCCTTGGTTTTCTGACCATAAGATATATAATCTCGAATGTCTTGGAACTCTATCCATGGCAGATATATCTCTTGGTAGGATTTTTGAGCTTGGAGATAATAGTCGTGCAGTTGGCAGGAAGTGGCAATACCGAGTTGGTCTGGCCTTGGGGGTTGTTCCAGTCTGGTCTGAATGCAATTTCAGCACCAGTCTTTTTCTTTTTTTTCAACAAGATCGAGGCAATTTTGAAAAAAATGAAAAGGAAGAAGAGGGACATTACCAATGAATAAGGCAAACAGTAAACCAGCAGACACCAAGATAAGGTTGAAGAGATTCGATCGCCAGGAGGACAATGCCAGATCCAAGCTGGTTGTATATGCATCTTGGTTTCTCTTTTGCTGTTTTTGTCTCATCAGTGCCAGGCTGTGGTATCTACAGGTCATGCAGGGGCCTTATTTTCGTGCCCAATCGGAACATAATAGGATAAAGTCCATCAGACTCCAACCCTATAGGGGAAATATCCTGGATCGTTCAGGCAGGCTTCTTGCCGGAGTAAAGCCCAGTTTCAACATAGGTGTCGTCATGAAGGATGCAGGCAACATAGAGGACCTATTGTCCAAACTCGAGCCTCTTTTGGACGAATCACCCCTGACAGTGCGGATGAAACTTGTCGCTGCCAAGGGACAGCCTGCCTATCTGCCAGTTATCATTGAGCGTAATGCCGATTGGGAGACAGTGGCAAGGATAGAGGCAAGACTTTACGAGTTGCCTGGCGTAGTGGTTGAAGTGGCTCCATCCCGCCAATATCCCTATGGAAAGATTGCCCCGCATCTTTTGGGCTATCTGGCAGAGGTCAGCTTAGGGCAATTGAAAAGTGGCAAGTTCCCCCATGCGGTGCCAGGGGATCTGGTTGGTAAGTACGGGGTCGAGGCCAGATATGAAACGAGGCTGGCTGGCCAAAGTGGATACAAGCGCGTGGAAGTGGACGCCAAGGGCAGAATGGTCAAGCTCGTGGATGTGAGAAGGCCACGTACAGGTCAGGATATCAGTCTCACCATTGATCTCGATCTTCAACTTGCGGCTGAAGAGGCCCTTTCTGGGCGGCCAGGTGCAGTAGTGGCCATGGATCCAAGAAACGGACAGATACTCGTGATGGCAAGTAGTCCTAAGTTCGACCCGAGTATTTTTGCCAATGGCCTTAGTAATGAGGAATGGAAGGCCTTAAATGATCCTGTACTGACACCCTTGGTGAACAAGGCTATCCAGGGGCAATATGCCCCAGGTTCTACATTCAAGACAGTGATGGCTGCTGCTGCCCTGAATGAGCGCGTGATAAATCCTTACACTACTTTTTTTTGTGGTGGCTCGATGAAATTGGGCAGGAGGCGCTTTAGGTGCTGGAAAAGAGGTGGGCATGGGAAGACCGATCTTTACAAGGCCCTGGTGCAGTCTTGCGACGTGTATTTCTATAATGTGGGCCTTAAGCTCGGGGTGGATCGTATATCGAAGTATGCCTTCGAATTCGGGCTTGGGAAAAAGACCGGCATAGATCTTCCTGGGGAAAAACCAGGACGTGTGCCAACTAGAAAATGGAAATACAGACGTTTCAGAGAGCCTTGGCAAAAGGGTGAGACCCTCAATTATTCCATAGGCCAGGGATTTTTACTCGTTACCCCACTACAACTCGTCAGGATGATATCCGTCTTTGCAAATGGAGGCATTCTTTATAGGCCGGAATATGTCCTCGGCCAACCTGCGGATGAGCAGGCCAAAGTGCCCATAAGGTCTGCTGTCTTTTCCTGGCTCAAGCATCCACTCGAGGGAGTGGTGGCTGATAAACATGGTACGGCAAAGAGATGTAGGATCCCTGGGCTGAGGGTTGCTGGCAAGACAGGTACCGCCCAGGTGGTTAGGCAGGTGAAGAGAAAGCAGGATGAGAAAATGGCATGGAAATACAAGGACCATGCCCTGTTTGTAGCGTTTGCACCAGTTGACCATCCACAAATAGCAGTTGCAGTAGTAATAGAGCATGGTGGACATGGAGGCTCGGCCGCAGCACCAGTGGCGAGGGCAGTTATAGAGAGATGGCTTCAACTGAGAAGTCCGAAGCCTTCCACCTTTTTTGAACGCACTGCATCTGTTGCTGGAGATGGGTCAAGTGTTTGACAAGAGATTTTTAGAGGGCATGGACTGGTGGCTTCTCCTGAGCCTCTTGCTTATCATGGCATTGGGGTTTGTGAACCTGTGCAGTGCAAGTTCTGCAGCAGGTTATCCCTTTCAGTGGAAACAATTCCAGTGGTATGTGGTTGGCCTCATATTGATGTTCTGTGCAATGGCCTTCGATTATAGAAAGCTTGCAGCATATTGGGTGCATATATATGTGCTTACCATCCTCATGCTATTACTCGTCATGTTCATTGGAAAGAGTGTTTCTGGCTCCCAGAGATGGATCTCTTTGGGCGTAATAAACCTTCAACCATCAGAATTCGCAAAATTACTAATGGTAATAGTTATTGGTAGTTTTTTCGCCCAGGAGGACAAGGATCAATACGGACTTATGGATTTATGGAAGCCACTACTATTGGTGCTTCTTCCCGTTATATTGATTGTAAAACAGCCAGATCTTGGAACAGGTTTACTTGTACTGGGCATCTTTGCATCTTTGGTCTATTATGCAAGGCTCAAGTGGTCGTCTTTTATCGTCATACTGGGATTGGCCTTGGCAGCCTTTCCACTCGTATGGAAATTTATGAAGCCATATCAGAGGCGCAGGGTGGAGATCTTTCTCAATCCAGAATCAGATCCCTTTGGTGCAGGTTGGCACGTGCTGCAATCCAAGATAGCAGTTGGCTCAGGTCAGGTTATTGGCAAGGGTTTCATGAAGGGTACCCAGGCCCAGCTAAATTTTTTGCCAGAGGTACACACGGACTTTGCCTTCTCAATATGGTCTGAGGAGTGGGGTTTTATCGGGGCCATCATCCTGCTTGGCATATATTTTTTCTTTCTAATCCGCTGTCTCCATATCGCCCAGAATGCCAAGGACCGTTTCGGTTCTTTTTTGGCATTTGGTATAACTGCAATGATTTTTTGGCAAATGCTCATAAATGTGTGTATGGTCTTGGGCCTGATGCCAGTGGTGGGCATCCCTTTGCCCCTTGTCAGTTATGGTGGCTCATCGGTCTTGACAACCCTACTTGGTGTGGGTCTAATTATGAACGTCAGGCTGAGGAGATCTCTTTTTCAGAGAAAAGAGGCTGGTCAGCCAAGGCTTGGCTATAGAGACGTCAATGGCCGCATTACAGGCTGATCTGTGTATGCCAATCTTTTACGAGCCTTGGCCTTGTCGAGACAATTCTTTTGTCTTTGGGCCCATGGGCCATCTTTTCAAAGTGGGGGTGTAGCTCAGCTGGGAGAGCGCCACGTTCGCAACGTGGAGGCCGCCGGTTCGATCCCGGCCATCTCCACCATCATGATTCCCCGGCTTTGCATACAGTGTGTCTGTTTTTCATGGTTTTTTGGGTTCATTGCTATTCGAGAATCGTTTTTGTCCATTAGGGGAGTTTGGAACAGGCCAAGGGATGAGGTAGGACGAGTGCCAGGGCATACTACATCCATTCAGTGGTTCCATTCATGGTTTGGTAGGTATGTGAGGCCTTTTTGGAGGGATAGAAAGGCCGAAGAGGTCTATGCCATCAGCCTGAAGATAATACATAGTCAGCGGGTAAGACGCGAGATCGTGACCATAGGCAAGGGGATAGGTTTAGGTGCCAATGACCTTTTTCTTGCCGAGCTTATTGGCCTTTTCCATGATATAGGTAGATTTGAGCAGTTTCACCTCTTTCATACCTTTGTGGATAACAGCTCAGTAGATCATGCATTGCTTGGCAGGCAGGTAATAGAAAGAGAAGGACTGTTGGGTGACCTGCCAGACAGGGATGCCTCTATTGTCCTTGATGCCATATACTATCACAACAAGCTTGCTATCCCATCCCATTTCAAGGGCCTTAGACTTTTGATGTCCAGGCTCATCAGGGATGCCGATAAGTTGGATATACTCCGGGTGTTCCACAGCCTCTATGAAAAAGGTGGAGGTTGTGCCACTGTCAATCTCGATCTTCCCGATTCACCTGCCATCTCCAGGGATGTACGTGAGGATTTCTTGGCAGGAAGGGTAGTGGATTTCAAAAATGTCCGAAGCACCACGGATTTTCTTGTAATGAGGCTTAGCTGGCTCTATGATATCTATTTCCCCCTGACCTTTAAGATGATCCGTGACAGGGGTTATATCGCCTCCATGGAGGATCAGCTATCCCAGGTTTGTGGTAAGGAGGAAATCTGCAACAAGGTTAGGCAGATACTCTCGGATGAGGACAGGTGAAAAGGAAATCATAAGGATTCACTGATGGACAAGAAAAAGACTGCTTTCTACAATTTTTTGTTTCTGGCTGTTGCAGCTGGTATTCTCATCTTTCTCTTTATGGCACCTCCAGAAACCACAGTAAAGGTCCCAAGAGACAAGGCCCACATAGAATTTTATCACATGCCCAAAAAAGAAGCCGAAAGGCATTGCTCCGAGTGTCATGGCAAGGAGGTTGGTAATCCGTTGCCCAAAGAGCATCCTCCAAAATATCGTTGTCTTTTCTGTCACAAGTTTTCAAAGGGATCTTGATGGGTGGGCTGTAAATAATGGAACTCTGGTTTACAGAAAGGCATAGCCCTGCCTCTGGCATCACCCTTAGGTGCAAGAGGACAATATACAGTGGGAGATCTGACATACAGCGTATAGATGTGATAGAGACCGAAGAGTTTGGCAGGATGTTACTACTTGATGGTCTCGTCATGGCTACGGAGCGCGATGAATTCGTCTATCACGAAATGATGGTACATCCTGCAATGAACCTCACCCCTGCATCCCGAAAGCGCATCTTGGTAGTCGGCGGCGGCGATGGTGGCACTGTACGAGAACTCGTGAAATATCCCTGCCTTGACAATGTGGTCCTTTGCGAGATAGATCCTCTCGTGGTGGAGATAAGCAGGAGATATCTCCCACAACTTTCCTCAGCCTTGGCAGACAATGACAGGGTAGAAATAGTATTTAGGGATGGTCAGGCCTATGTAAGGGAGAGAAAAGGTGAATTTGACCGGATCTTCATAGATTCATCCGATCCGATTGGGGCCGCAGAGGTACTTTTTTCACCAGGATTCTATAAAGACTGTTACTTTGCATTGAACAATGAGGGGGTGTTGGTTGTCCAAAGTGAATCTCCTATCTACCATCTGCATATTATGAAGCAGGTCAAGGAGGGGCTTTCACGGGCCGGGTTTACAAATATACGTTTTTATACAGCCCCAGTGCCGACCTATCCCGGGGGCTATTGGTCCTGGGCAATGGGTTTCAAGGGGATTTATGAGAGACCTTCACCAGATATCGTTCTCCCCCTTGAAGAGATGGAGAAACTTGGATTTTTTACCCCTGAGGTGCTCATGTCCTCTTTCGTCTTGCCTGCCTTTGTGAAAAGGGCTTTGGGCTAATGAAGGATTCTATGGGCAGCCTTTAGTCTCATTTACTGTTGACGGCAGTTGGTTGGGATAGAGCTCAGAGCAGGATAGTCCGGTTTCTTCCCCTGTTTTTGGCCTCGTACATGGCAGAATCCACCCGGTTTACGATCTCTTCTACATCTTCATCCTGCCTTGCCTGGGTGGCACCTGAGGAGATCGTGATCCTTATGCTCGTCTCTGGTTTTTTCAAAAGGAATCTAAAGATTGATATCTTGTTTCGGATCCTTTCCGCAAGCCTGGAGGCCTGCTCACCTGTTGTATGTGGCAGTAGGATCATAAATTCCTCACCCCCGTAGCGATAAGCAGAGTCTGTTTCCCTGATGCCATTTTTCAAGATCTCTGCCATCTTTTGGAGTATCTTGTCCCCGACGCGGTGTCCATAGTTGTCGTTGATGTGCTTGAAGTGATCTATATCGCACATGATGAGGGAGAGGGGATATTTGTACCTTTTTATCTTTGCCAATTCCTTTTCGAGATCTTTTTCAAAGGCCCTTCTGTTCAACAAGTTTGTTAGGCCATCTATGCGAAGTTTAGACCTGAGCTCTTCAATTATTCTTGTCTGTTTTTGAAGGCGTTTTTCTGTTTGTCTCGCCTGTGCCTCGAGGGTCTTGTTCTTGAGCATCAGTGAGGCTGTCTCTTCTCTAAATAGGTTGTCCAGGTCTTTTTCCTCTATGGAGAGGATGGAAGATTCCATCTCCCCCATGTGTTGCCTCGTCGTGGCAACAAATTCATGGACGGTGTCCTTTACCCCGCCTAATACGTTGTCGGCCTCGTCCATAAAGCTTTGAAGTGTCTCTGGAGAGATCAATGTACAACTCTTTTTGCTCAGAATGGACGAAAAGTCGAGGGTCTTGGCGACTGTCCAGAATTCTTCCGTATATGCCTCGGGCCAAGGAAGAAGACCTCTACTGACAAGGCGTTTGAGGGCTGTGCGTGCTGTTTGGGCTACCTGCTCAGCAAGGACGTTGTCTGAAATATTGTTTGTTTTCATACAGACTTGTAAAAAGTATCCGAAAGGAAAAGGCCCTTCAGCTTTCATTGGATGCAGGTATCTTTTTTGTCTGCATCAGTCCCTTCCCAGAAAAAAGTCGATTGGCCGGGCCCCATAAGTGCCATTTTTTATCTATATCGAAAAGAGCCTGAGAATTCTTAAGAAAGAAAGGTCAAAAAAATATCACTTCAGGGATACAGCCCAGATGTTGAGCATGGATACTTTTCTCATTTGATCAGTTCTGGGAGTAAAGATCTATCTGCAGGGTCGATAGGCTCGACTATCTTGTCTTTAAGAAAAATTTACAGGGCTTGGGTGGTGAGAGGCTGTTCCAGTTTTTCATAACCTTGTCATCGAAGTCTTTATGGCATATCAGGCATTGGCCTACATCCAATATCCTTTTAAGCTCGGCAGCGTCAAATGGCCTCAGGTCCTTTCTGGAAGTAAGCACGAGGGGCTTTCCCGAGATGTCCACAAAGCCGTCTAACCTGGGGATGTTCAACCGTCTGTCTCTGCTTTTTGAAGTTGCTGGCACTAATCGCCAGCTACCTTTTATCTTAACCAACGAGCCTGCCCCAAGTCCCAAGGCCTTGGGATCGGTGTGGCAGTCTATACAACTTCTCGATTCTTTGGAGGTAGTGTGAGGATCCATCCATGAGATGGTCATGCGCCTGAAATCACCCCTCCAGTTACCCCTTTCATCCAGAAAGGAGATGAAGTCCTGTCAACCTGGAACTATGATAACCACCTTGTCTTGCCGGGTTTTGTAGTCCTTTTTGATGCCGAGAGAAGGGACTTCATACCTCATAAACGACCTGAATTCCTCCCAGCGGCCAGGTGTTTGTTTGTTGGAGAGCTTGTCGAGCTGATCCTTGGACTTGTCACTAACGACATGACAGCCATAACATTGGGGGACCCATTTGCTGTGACAAGCCTGGCATGCAAGCCTTTCATGCACGGGATGTCTGCAAGCAGTGTCCAGAAAACGGTGTAGGGGGTGAAGTTTTTGGTCTTTTTTCCCCTTTAAGAAAAAGTTGCCATTTTTTTTCACAAGGTTGGTCAAAAGCGGATACTTGGGTCTCTTGATGTCTTCCTCAAAGATCTTTTCGAGCCTTTGTCTGCCGTCATGGCAGGTGGTGCAGGTTATCTCCAACTGCTCCTCGAAATGGGCCTTTTCATTGCCATCTCCCATTATCTCTTTTTGATTATGGCAATCAATACAGATTAGGCCTTTCTTAAAGTGTATGTCTGGCTCTAGCCTTTTTATATATCTGCCATCAGAGAGTTGGCCTTCAGATACGTCTCCATCCTCGAAAGGGGTGCCATAGCCTTCGGCCTCATAAATCCCCTTGTAAGCAATGCCAATCCTGCCGCTTCTATTATGGCATCTTATACAGTTTTTCATGGGGATGTGTTTCGTGATCATGGGATGGTTTGTCTTTTTCCCATCCTTGCCAACTCCAGGTTTATAGAAATGACAGGTGGTGCAGCCTCCACCTTTCTCTGCAAGGAAGCCCGGCAGGGTATGCTTCTTGAGCCAGAGGTGACAGGTACCACACAGTTTCCTATAGTAATCGATGGCAGGGGTATCCAGATCGGATTTGAGGAGCTTTTCCACTGTGAGGTCGGCATCATGGTCCTTGCTCTCGTTCCAGTAATAGCGAAGGGTGCTTATTATCCCTCTATTGGTGGCCATGAGAGACTTTTTCACCCTCTTTACCTGGTCGGTATGGCATCCTTCCTGGCCACATGTCTTGGAGACTATATAAAGCTCTCCAGGATTTAAGACCATGCCCTTGTGGGCAAGTTTTGCAGAGCCTGTAAGGGGATTTCCAAGATGACAGGAGAAACAACCCAGCACCTTTCTGCCATGGGCTCTATCCGGCCTTTCGTCGTGGCAAGAAAGACACATATCTATCTGGCCACTGGCAGTCGTGCTGACCTTGGAAGGTGAGTCTACTGCTGCTGCCTGACAGGGTGGGACAGCAGTACAGGGGAAGAGGGAATGAAAGGCAAGGGAGAAGAATAAGATGGCAAGGGTAAGCAGTCTGCGTCTCGGATGCATGTAGAAGTTCTCTTGAACAAAAAAAGGGCAGCAGTGGCTGCCCGTTTTTATGAACTGCCTGGAGCGGGAAACGGGATTTGAACCCGCGACTTCAACCTTGGCAAGGTTGCACTCTACCACTGAGTTATTCCCGCCCATTATGATTTTTGCGCCTAAATAATAAGAAGCAGTGCTGTCAGTGTCAAGACCTATTGTCACGAGTGCCACGAGCAAATAAGTTGTCCTCTTTTTCATAGGCCTTATATCAATCTCGAGATAAGAATAGGGTGCAATATACTTGTAAAAAATCTGCTGAATTGATACCTTATGTGCCCTATGAAACAAGGAAGATGGGATGCAATAGACAGGGCCAGGAAATTGTTGGGCCTTATGGAAAAGGCCTCACGCAATGAGATCATGGATGCCTATAGAAAGGCGTGTCAACAATGCCATCCGGATCTCTATCACGGTGAAGATGGCCAGGAAAAGATGGCACAGATAAATGCAGCCTACAGGCTGCTGATGGAATATTCAGATGCCTACCGTATCAGTTTCCTTCCAAATGAAGACGGTATGAACGATAGCGAGTGGTGGTTCTACCATTTTGGACAGGATCCGATATGGGGCGGAAAGAAAGAGGACTGATATATGGCTCTCGTTGTGCAGAAATATGGTGGCACCTCTGTGGCCAACTGTAGGAGGATAAAGAGGGTGGCCCAGAAGGTGATTGCCCGAAAGGAAGAAGGAGACGATGTCGTAGTGGTGCTCTCGGCCATGGCTGGCCAGACGAACTACCTCTTGGGGCTTGCCATGGAGATGCAGGCCCAACCAGACAAGAGGGAACTCGATGTGCTTCTGTCCACAGGGGAGCAGGTGACTATCTCCCTTTTTTCAATGGCAGTCAAGTCCTTGGGGCATGATGCCAGGTCATTCCTGGGTTATCAGATACCTGTAGAGACAGATGATTCCCATAGCAAGGCCAGAATCCAAAATATACCCACTGACAAACTGGCAGAGGCCATTGATAAAGGCATTATTCCCGTAGTGGCAGGTTTTCAGGGCGTGACCACAGATGGTGATATCACCACCCTTGGCAGAGGGGGATCCGATACCACGGCAGTTGCGGTTGCAGTGGCCCTGGGTGCAGATGTATGTGAGATCTACACGGACGTGGATGGGGTCTATACTACTGATCCAAATATCTGTCCGTCTGCAAGAAAGATCGAGAGGATTTCCTATGAGGAGATGCTTGAGATGGCCAGCCTTGGTGCCAAGGTACTTGAGATAAGATCCGTGGAGTTTGCCATGCGTTATGGCATGCCAATACACGTGAGATCAAGTTTTACCAGTGCACCTGGCACCATGGTTGTTAAGGAGGATGAGTCAATGGAAGACGTTCTGGTTTCGAGTGTTACATATAGCAGGGACGAGGCCCGGATAACTGTAAAAAAGGTGCCTGACAGGCCTGGTATAGCTGCAATGATTTTCAACCCCATCTCTGAGGCAAATATCATCGTGGACATGATAATTCAAAACACAAGGGCGGGTGACCTGACCGATATGACCTTTACTGTACCCAAGGCCGACTTTGATCAAGCCATGTCCATAGTGGAGAAGACGGCCCAGGATATAGGGGCTGAGAGTGTTGCAGGAGACAAGAACATCGCCAAGGTCTCGATTGTGGGGGTGGGGATGAGAAACCATGCAGGTATCGCCAGTAAGATGTTCGACATCCTGGCCAAGCACAATGTCAACATACTCATGATAAGCACGTCTGAGATAAAGGTTTCGTGCATAATCGATGAAAAATATACAGAACTTGCCGTGAGGGCACTCCATGAAGGCTTTGGGCTGGACAAGAAGGAGTAAGGTTTGCTGGATTGTTTTCGTATCTGGTATGAGATAAGGTTTGGTTTAAATGGAAAAAAAGATAGAAATCTACGATACCACCTTGAGGGATGGAACACAGGCGGAAAACTTTAATCTATCTGTAGAGGACAAGATCCGCATTGCCTTGAAACTCGATGAATTGGGTATGGATTTCATAGAGGGGGGCTGGCCTGGTTCCAATCCAAAGGATCAGCAGTTTTTTTCAGAGATACAAAATTACCACTTTACCCATGCCCGCTTGGCTGCTTTTGGGAGCACTCACATGGCCAAGAACAAGGCCGAGAACGACCCGAACCTCAAGGCCCTTGTTGACGCCAATACCCCGGTTGTGACCATCTTCGGAAAGAGCTGGGATATCCATGTCAGAGATGCACTAAGGATCAGCCTCGAGAGAAATATCGAGATAATCAGGGATTCCCTTGGCTTCCTTGTATCAAGGGTAGAGACCGTCTTTTATGATGCAGAACACTTTTTTGACGGTTTCAAGGCAGATCGTGATTATGCCCTTGCAACATTGAAGACAGCCAAAGAATCAGGGGCGCAGTGCCTGGTCCTCTGTGATACCAATGGTGGTACGATGCCAGGGGAGATAGTTGAGATAATAGGGCAGGTGAAGACAGAACTGGGCAAGGACACGAGGCTGGGAATCCATTGTCACAATGATTCGGAGATGGCAGTGGCCAACTCGGTGCTCGCAGTCACGGCTGGTGTGATCCAGGTGCAGGGCACCATGAACGGATTTGGAGAGCGCTGCGGCAATGCCAATCTCTGTTCCATCATCCCTGCTCTTGTGTTGAAGCTCGGCTATGAGTGCAAAGCCGGACCCAATCTCCAAAAGCTCACTAGTACTGCCAGGTATGTCTATGAGATAGCAAATCTCGCCCCTAATAAATACCAGCCCTACGTGGGGGCCAGTGCCTTTGCCCACAAGGGGGGTATTCACGTCAGTGCTGTCCAGAGAAATCCCGAGACCTATGAACACATAAGGCCGGAATTGGTGGGAAATGTTCAACGCATACTCGTTTCTGATCTTTCGGGCAAGAGCAATATATTGGCAAAGGCCAGGCAGTTTGGACTGGATCTCGAAAGTGACGATCCACTGGTGATGGAGATAGTCTCCAGGCTCAAGGAACTGGAGGCCCAGGGATTTCAATTTGAGGGGGCAGAGGCCTCATTCGAGCTCCTAATGCGAAGGGCTAGTGGTACCCAGAAGAAATATTTCGACCTCCTTGGCTTCAGGGTGTTTGACCAAAAGACCACAGAGGATGCACCACCCCAGGCCGAGGCAACGGTCATGGTAAGGGTAGGGGGTAGAATCGAGCATACGGCAGCTGTTGGAAATGGTCCGGTAAACGCCCTCGACAATGCCATAAGAAAGGCGCTTGAGACCTTTTATCCCCAGCTCAAGGATATGAGCCTGGTGGACTACAAGGTCCGGGTATTGCCAGACAGTCCGGGGACAGCGGCAAAGGTGCGGGTCTTGATCGAGTCCAAGGACCAAAAGGACAAATGGGGCACGGTCGGTGTCTCCCATGACATAATAGAGGCGAGTTGGCAGGCCCTCGTGGATGGGATCTGCTACAAGCTTTTGAAGAGTGAAGGCAAGGGCAAGAAGGCTGACTAAAAGACTCCTTATCGAGCCAGGTCTCCTGCTTCTTTCTACAATCATTTTGGCAGCATTATTATGCCTGGCATCGGTTTATCAAGGTTCTATACTACATCATGGCATCATCCCAAGATCGTATTTTGACGAAATTCCGCAGGATGCCAGGGCCTTCTTGTTTTTTGAAAAGGCCAATATCAATGAGATGGATCTCGAAGGCCTTGTATTGATCCCAGGCATAGGGGAGATAACTGCCCAAAAGATACTGGACTATCGAGATGATCTTGGCTTCATTCTGGCCCTGGAAGAGCTTTCATGGCCTCAAGGCCCTGTAGACTCATCTGTCATGGCAGCCTTGATGGCCTATGTCGAGGTGTGAAGAAAATGGGGTACAGAAACTATTTCAACCTGGAAAGTTGTGGAGTAATCTATAGGTGAAGATAAGACAAAAGGAAGCTGATAGTTATGGTTACAGGTCACGGTGCACAGATTATTGCAATGGCAGGTAAGGGAGGCACTGGCAAGACAACGCTCACCGCCCTTTTGATCAAGTATCTCGTGGAGTCAGGGCGTACCCCTGTCCTGGCAGTGGATGCAGATGCAAATGCCAATTTGAATGAACTCCTCGGACTTGAAGTAGATATCACCTTGGGGGAGATCAGGGAACGAATGAAGACGGAGACACCCCAGGGGATGACGAAAAATGAATTCATGGAGCTTCATATAAATCAGGCGGTAATAGAGGCCAAGGGTTTCGATCTTCTCGTGATGGGCCAGCCAGAAGGGCCTGGCTGTTACTGCATGGCAAATTCTATCCTTGCCCAAGTGATGGAAAAACTGGCCAGAAATTACCGGTACCTGTTGGTTGACAACGAGGCTGGCATGGAGCATTTAAGCAGGCTCAATCTTAGGAAGATCCATACCCTTTTCGTCGTCTCTGATCCTTCTGCCAGGGGTGTGCTGACAGCAGCGCGCATAGCAGATCTCACCAAGTCTCTCCAGGTGGATGTGAGACAAAAGGTCTTGGTGGTAAACAGGGTACCGGTAGAGGTCCCTGCTGCCCTGGACAAGCATGTCCATGAGGCAATTGAGAATACGGACCTGGAATTCGGTGGTTATCTGCCGGCAAGTGACGAGATATTTGAGAAGGAGATGGCTCAAGAGTCCCTCTTGGATCTGCCCATTGATACCCCGGCAGTAAAGAATGCATTTGCTATCTTTGAAAGGTTTCTTGGTGGAGACGGCTCTTAGGCCGCATGGTTAGCCGTTATTAAATGGTGGAGGTCTCTTGCAAACTTTGACAAAACGTCTCCAGTATCAACACATTGTCAAGTAAACGAGGATTATGCAGCTCGCAAGTTTGCCAAAGATACGATGCGGAGGGCACTCTGACGTACTTTGGTACTTCAAGTGCCCGGCAACAAAACAGATTCGGTAAAATTGTGAGCCCTTGCGGCGTCGAATGCCTGACGGACTTATCACGGATTGAACTTCAGCTTTTGGGTGAAAGCACAATAGGCACAGATGCATGCCGACAATGCAATGAGTCTCAATTCTTCAGGCACTTGAAGTGCATAGTCCAGGGTAAAAGGTTCTTCAAGCCGTCTATCTCTTATATTTCAATATCCCTTTTCTCAGTAGCAGTTTTTCTATCTCTACTGCTCCAAATATAGCGAGTGCAGCTGCCACGCATATCCCCATTTCCTTTGGGCTCAGGGCAGCTATGTGCAGTTGATTGGCAAACTCAGGCAGGTATATGATTCCCACCTGTACTGCTGCTGTGATGCATACTGTCAAGGTCAGGGGGATGTTAGACATGAGGCCCTGGCTGAACAGGGACATCTTTTCCGATCTGATAGCAAGGACGTGGGCGAGTTGGCAAAAGGCAAGGGTAGTAAAGGTCATTGTCTGCCAATGTGCCCCTGTCTCCAGGGCAAATTTTTGTACACCAAGGCAAAGGGCCGTCATGAAAGGTGCCATCCATAGGAGGTGTTGCCAGATACCCCTGGCAAAAAGGCCCTCTTTTGGGTGTCTCGGGGGTCTTTTCATTACATCTGCTTCAGCTGGTTCTGCAACCAGGGCAAGGCAGGGGGCCCCATCGGAGATCAGGTTTATCCACAGGATCTGGATTGGGAGAAGGGGTATGGGAAGGCCGAAAAAAGGCGCGAGAAAAATGATCAGTATCTCTGCTGTATTGCTTGCCAGGAGGTATTTCAGAAATTTTCTGATATTGTCATATATCCTTCTGCCGATCTTGATTGCCCTGACTATCGTGGCGAAATTGTCATCCAGCAGTATCAGATCAGAGGCCTGCTTGGCGACATCTGTCCCATTTATGCCCATAGAAACCCCTATGTCTGCCTGCTTGAGTGCCGGTGCATCGTTGACACCGTCTCCCGTCATGGCCACTGCCTGGCCATTTTTCTGAAGGGCTGACACGAGGAGGAGCTTTTGCTCAGGGTTGATCCTGGCATAGATCCTCACCTTTTTTACAGTCCAGAGTAGTTCTTGTTGAGGCATGGCTGAAAGCATCTTGCCCGTTACAACCACTTGTGGATCTCGTGGCCGCAGAAGCCCGATCTTTCTTGCTATGTGCAATGCGGTCTCAGGATGATCGCCAGTTATCATGACCGGATTGATGCCAGCGTTGAAACAGGTAGCTACTGCCCCGGGCACCTCTGGCCTGGGTGGGTCGATCAGGCCTGCCATTCCGAGAAAGTGCATTTGGTCTTCCACATCCGTCAAGGAATCCTGCAAGGTGGCAAGTTTTTTGAAAGAAAATGCGAGGACTCTGAGCCCTGAACCTGCCAGTGTCTTGTTCCATCTATCTATCTCTTTGGGAGATATGCCAACACACCTCTGGATGATTGCTTCAGGGCTTCCCTTCGAGAGGGCAATGAAGGAACCATCCCCCATCTGGTGGATGGTGGTCATGCACATGCGTTGAGAACTGAAAGGGATTTCCGCCACCAAGGGGAATTCAGCCTCGAGTTGCTCCAAGTCGATACCGAACTCCAACACCTTCTCTACCAGAGCAGTCTCTGTTGGATCTCCAATGAGTTTGCCTTCAGGTGTCTTGGAGACATGATTACAAAGGGCCATAGCCAAGACGAGTTCCCAGACCGAGGGATCTTTCTCTATTGTTTTGCCCTTTGCGTCGAGTATCTTCTCTACCCTCATCCTGTTGAGTGTGATTGTGCCGGTTTTATCCGAACAGATGAAGGTTACAGCGCCCAGGGTCTCGACTGCAGGAAGGTTCCTTGCAAGTGCCTTTTTCTTGGCAAGCTCTCTTGCCCCAAGAGCAAGAGATATGGTGACTATTGCCGGAAGTGCTTCTGGCACTGCTGCTACTGCAAGGCTTACCGAGGTGAGAAAGAGTTCCATGACATCCCTGCTCCTTAAAAGACCTGCAAGGAATACCATGGCGCAGATGCCAAGTACCCAGAGGGTGAGATTTTTCCCAAGCCTGTCCAGACGTCTCTGTAGGGGTGTCATCTCATTGCCAGCCTGGTCCAAGAGACTGGCAATGGCTGCAAATCTCGTATTGGGCCCAGTGGCCTTTACTATCCCCACACCCCTGCCATAGACCACAACTGAACCCATGAAGAGCATGGATTCCTCATCCTGGGATTCGATATCTGTGGCGGGTTTCTTAGGTACCGTTACCGATTCCCCTGTCAATGCGGACTCGTCGACCCTGATGTCCACGCCATCCAAGAGGAGAATATCCGCTGGGATGATATCTCCAGAGTCGATCACCACTATATCGTCTGGGACAAGTTGGGATGCAGGGATTTTTCTGTGCCTGCCCCCGCGTATTACAAGGGCAGTTGGCGCTGCCATTTTTTTGAGGGCCTCCATGGCCTTGTCTGCCCGAAATTCCTGGATGAATCCAATGATGCCATTTAGTATCAGTATCAATACTATTGCTATGCCATCATGGATCTGGCCAAGTGCTATGGATACAACCGCTCCTGCCATGAGAAGTAGGATCAATGGGCTCTTGAACTGGGCAGCCAGGGATGAGAGCAGAGTTTTCTTCTTGGCACGAGGCAGCATATTTGTGCCATAGTGTTCAAGGCGTTTTTTCGCCTCATCTTCTGAAAGGCCCTTCCCCAACAAGCTGGCAATGGCTTTTTTTCGCATGTCATTGGATTCCATAAGAGATCAGTTAACCATTGGCAGTTTGGATGGCAAGCCTCTTGGGGTGATCATGAGGGAATTGGACAACTGGTGTCTGTGACCCCATATTATAAAAAGACAAAAAACTGGTTCGTACAAAGGAGAAGATCATGAAGTCAGAGGCAGCTATAGCAGTTATTATGACGATAATGGAAGAGTTTGCACGGGAAACAGGGCTTTCCCCTCCAAGCCCTTCCCCACGGCGTTATCTCTGGACAGATGCCTTTGCTGTATGCAATTTTTTGGAGCTTTTCAGACTCACCCAGGACAAGATATACAAGGATCTTGCCCTGCAGCTCGTGGATCAGGTCCACTTTATTCTCGGGCGTTTCAGCAAAGATGATTCAAGGACTGGATGGATTAGCGGTTTGGATGAGGATGAAGGAAAAGATCATCCCACAATTGGAGGACTCAGGATAGGTAAGCCCCTTCTTGAACGTGGGATTGATGAGCCTTTCGATGAACGTCTGGAATGGGACAGAGATGGACAGTATTATCACTATCTCACCAAGTGGATGCATGCATTGAACAAGGTGAGCCGGGTAACGGGTGATCTTACTTACAACAGGTGGGCAATAGATCTTGCAAAGACAGCCCATGCTGCATTCACTTATGTCTCTTCGGTCGATGGCAAGAAGCGCATGTATTGGAAGATGAGTGTTGACTTGACCAGGGTGTTGGTCCCCTCCATGGGACAACATGACCCCCTGGATGGCTATGTAACCTACAATGAACTTCAGATGTGCGGCCCAATGGATCTGATGAAGGCGGGTCAATATCCTGATCTCTTGGATGAGATCCGTGATATGGCGGGCATCTGTCAGGGTATAGACCTGGTCACAGATGATCCATTGGGTCTCGGGGGCCTGCTTTTCGACTCGTGCAGGGTGGCCCAGATGATAAAGAGCCATTATATGGAGGATGTGCCCCTTCTTGTGAGCCTATTAAGTGCAGCAGCTGAGGGACTTAGATACTTTCTTGGGACAAGGCTCTTGGATCTTTCAGCAGAATACAGACTGGCATTTCGAGAATTTGGCCTTTCCATAGGTCTTCATGGAGTCGAGCGTATGGGCAGGTGGATCCAAGAGGAAGGCTCCTTGTTCCATGGGAATGCAGATCTCAAGGCGGCACTCTCAGGGCTTGTTGAGTATATTCCCCTTGCCGGAGACATAGAGGCTTTTTGGTTGAACGGGGAAAATCAGTCCGTTGGGACATGGAACGATCACAGGGAGATAAATTCTGTGATGCTTGCAACAAGCCTTGGCCCAGATGGTTTTTTGATAATCTAATATCTAATCCGGATCACAAGATGGCTCGGATGGTGGAAGAAGCTTTTTATCTTCCTGACGAAATCGTTCCATGCCCTGGTTTCAGGGGGGGCAGTTTAGGCCTCTGCCTGTTTCTTTACCTCCTGAAACTGTTCTGATTCGACCAGCCGACATCTTTCTATCTCTTCTATTTCCTCCCTGCTGAGGTGTATCTGGCGGCATACTGGACACCTTGCATCAAAATCTTCTCCAACTGCCCGTTCTCTTAGTTCGTCAACGGTCATATGGCCGATATAGCCACATGCACAGCTTGGGCATTCTGCCTTCACTACTTTTCGTTTCCTTTTCTTGTCAACCATGATCATGCCTCCTGGTAGTTGTCTATGCGTGCAACAAGCTCCCCTCTCGAATCTATGACCGAAATCGTAACTGGTGGGCCGCCGTCCAGGCGGTGGGTGGCACAAGAGATTCACGGATCATAGGCGCGGACCGCCATCTCGATCCTGTTGAGCAGTCCTTCGTTTATTCGACCTTTCTTGATGAGGGACCTGGCTGCCATGCCAACACTCAGGTTCATGGGGGCAATATTGTGTGTAGTTCCAACGATCATGTTGGCGCTTGTGATGCAACCATTTTCGTCAGTAGTATAATCGTGAATGAGCGTGCCCCTTGGTGCCTCTACGCAGCCTATTCCTCTACCTGCCCTGGGCTCAGAGGCAACCCTAACCTCTGGGTCCGTGATCTGGTCATCTTCCAGGATCTCTACCGTCCTTTCACAGGCATAGACCAGCTCTATAAGCCTGGCCCAATGATAAAGCAAGGTGCTTTGGGCAGGTCGACCAAATTTGTCTCTGAATTCTTCAAGGGCGGCCTGGGCATGGGGAGTGGCCATCTTGTCTGCCACGTTGATTCTCGCCAGGGTGTTCGTCCTGTATATGCCTTTCGGGCCATCGAGATCCAGTGAGAAGCCTTCACCCCAAACCTTTGCGTAGGGCATCTTGGCGTAGGACCAAGGTGCTACGTGTTCCTCTATGAAATCTGTATAATTTTCACTGCTGAATTTGGTATAGGTCCCATCAGGCTTCATGAGCTTTAACTTTCCATCATAGAGCCTGAGACTATCCTGGGTGTCCACGGTCCCCAAAAATCCAGTTTCTATGGCCCCCAATTCTTCTATGAGTTCTTCATACTGGCTGAAGATATTCTTTTTGGCATAGTCAAGGCCGTAGAGGGCAAAGTCGAGCAGTTGCCTTGCCCCATTGGTGAGTTCTTTTCTTTCCCCCTCCAGCATGGGCTTTGCAAATCCCCCTGTGACCCCGGCTATGGGATGGATGGCCTTTCCTGCAAATCGTTCCAGCATATTCTGGCCGAGTTGGCGCATCTTCACCACCTTTGATGCCAGCTCCGGGGCCTTTTTTACGATCCCCATTATGTTCCTTACACTGTAGTGTCCATCTGGGCCCATGACGAAGTCGGGGGCTGCCAGGAAAAAGAAATGGAGGATCTTGTCACTTATATGGGCCATTACCTGGCACAGTTCCCTAAGCCTGTGCCCAGCTGGTGGAGGCGTAATGCCGAAGCAGGCATCCACTGCCTTACAGGCTGCGAGATGATGCATCCACGGACATATCCCACATATCCTGTTGACTATCCTTGGCACCTCTTCCGCAGGTCGGCCCTCTATGAATTTTTCAAAGCCCCTGAGCGACATGATGTGCAGTCTGGTTTCGTGGACATTGCCATTGTCGTCCAGGTGAATGGCAATACTGGCATGTCCCTCTATCCGAGTGACCGGCTGAATGTTTATTACCTTATCCATCTGTTTGTCCTCCAATTGTTACTTGTGGCCAATGGGCCTTAGAAGGCCATGGGCCCCTGAAAAGCGCAGAAGAGAGCGCCGGTCTACTATCGTCTTCCAATCTATGCCATTGCTGGTAAGGGCATTTATCATGTCGAGCATCTGGTTACCATGTGGCCGTACTGGCCCAAAACAGCCCCTGCATGGTACACGTGCACTTATGCAGCGGGGCGCGCCTTCGGCAGCACAGCCTGCTGCAGTTACAGGCCCCATGCACATGAAACCCTGTTCCAGCAGGCATTGCATCTTGTCAAGGGGCTCCTTGGGGTCGCAAGCTGCATTTTCAAGAAATCTTTTTATCTTCTTAACCCCACCTTTACCCTTTCTCAGGGTTGGGCATGTGTCGCACACGCTCTTCTCTGGGAGTGTTGGCTGGTCTCCTTCGAGAAGGGTTGCGAATAGCTCTGCTATGTGTTGAGGATTGGGTGGGCATCCAGGCATGAGTATGTCAACCTTTACCTTCTCGTCCACTGCATAAATGCGGTCGAGAAGCGGGGGGACCCCTTTGTCCGGTATAGATGCAGGTATTTCTGTGGTGGGGGTGCTGAAGATGGTTTCAAGGGCCTCCTTCATTGTCCATGAGTTCAGCAAGGCAGGTATGCCGCCGTGAGTCGCACATGTGCCAAGGGCGATGAGCAGCCTGCAACTTTTTCTCATCTTTTTCAGTACCTCGAGGTGTTCTTCATTGGCAACAGCCCCTGAGACGATTCCAATATCAGCCTCTGGAATGTCAATCGTATCTGACTGACCGAGCTGTCCGAGGTATTTGTGATCTATGAGCACTGGCATATGCACAAACTCCAACTGCTCCAGTAGATCCAGCAGGGCTTCACCCATGTTCAATATGGCTATCTCACAGCCTGAACAGGCACTCAGCCATTCTTCTGCTACCTTTATTGCCATGATTGAGCTCCTTTCAGCCTACTTTGGCCTTGGCAAGGCTGTTCCGGTGTGGTCCCAGGGCCTCCACCTTTTTGGTCATCTTGGTAACTTCCTCTGCAAATCTATCTGGTTCTGCAGCAGAGCACCAAGAGATCATGAACCGTTCCTTTTCGTATCCGAAATCTTCCAATACCTCTTCCACCATCTGTGCCCTGGCCAGGGCCTTGTAATTACCATCCTGGTAATGACATTCTCCCAGGTGTCACCCAAGGACCATCACTCCGTCTGCCCCCTTGTTCAGGGCCTCTATCACCAGGTCGGGATGGACCATCCCGGAACACATGACCCTGATGATCCTTACGTTTGGTGGATAATGGATCCTCGAGATCCCTGCCAGATCTGCTGCCGCATAGGAGCACCAGTTGCAGCAAAATGCTATAATCTTTGGTTCATAATTCATTATTCTAATCTCCTGTGTAGATATATGGCTTATCCAGAAAGGGCGGCTTCTATCTGCGCCTTGATCTGGCTGGTTGTAAACCCTGCTACATTGATTCCTTCCTTGGGACAAGTTCCCTGGCAGAGACCACAGCCCTTGCATCTCGCTTTGTTGATGAGGATGCGTTTCCATGGCCTGCCTTGATCGTCTATCCCTTCCTCTAAGCTAATGGCCTGGTATGGACAGACATCCACGCAAAGTCCACATCCATCGCACTTTCTTGGATCGATCTCCGCCCTTGTGGCATCAAGCTCTATGGCCTTTTTGGAAAGGATGGCAGAGGCCTTGGCAGCTGCCGCCTTTGCCTGGGCAATGGATTCTTCCATGGGTTTGGGATAGTGGGCGAGGCCAGCCATGAAGAGTCCGTCTACGGAAAAGTCTACTGGACGAAGCTTAGCGTGGGCTTCCTGGAAAAAACCATAATTGTCAACAGAGACCTTGAATAGCCTGGCAAGCTCCCTGGTCTTTGGATTGGGCAAGATGGCACTTGCCAGGACAACTACATCTGTTTCTATGATCAATGGCTTGTGGAGTACGTGATCCCATACCTCTACAATCAGGCCTTTTTCATCCTTTTTGACCCCTGGTTTTCCATGGAGTTCATAGTTGATGAATATTATGCCAAGTTTGCGGGCCTCCTTATAGAGGGATTCTCTCTGACCATAGGTCCTCATGTCTCGATAGAGGATGTATACGGATTTTGATGGATCTTCCTTCTTCAGTTCTATGGCCGACTGAACCGAATGGGTACAGCAGACCCTGGAACAGTACATCCTGTCGTCTTGCCTCGAGCCCACGCATTGTATGAATA